>TARA_B110000305_G_scaffold85559_1_pt1 | contig 20216 bp, 21 predicted proteins | sample TARA_B110000305 | Tara Oceans TARA_B110000305 (sample SAMEA4397930) | marine metagenome | biome: Polar Biome; feature: [SRF] surface water layer (ENVO:00010504); material: water (ENVO:00002006), including particulate matter (ENVO:01000060) such as... | depth 5 m | reverse complement strand
AGTTATTAAAGAATCCTTATGAAGATAATTAGTATTGAAACTTTTACAAATGAGTATGTTGGGTTGGTTAGATTGAAAACCGATGAAGGGGATGAGGGTTGGGGGCAAACTTCAACATATAATAGTAAAATAACTTCACAAGTTCTCCATCTTCAGGTTGCGCCTCATGTTCTCGGTATGAGCGCACTAGATATCAATGAAATTAATAGAGAAGTTTTGGAAAGGGAGCACAAGTTTCCTGGTACTTACCTTTACAGAGCTTTGTGCGGAATTGATACTGCTTTATGGGATATCAAAGCTAAAAGAGCAAATAAAAGTGTCTGTCAATTGATCGGAGGAAGCCCAAGCTCAATTCCAGTATATGCCTCCAGTATGCAAAGAGAAATTTCGCCAGAAGCGGAAGCAGAAAGATTACTTAAATTAAAAGAAAAGGATGGGTATTTTGCTTTTAAGTTTCGAATTGGCAAAGAGTGCGGTCATGATATTGACCAGTGGCCAGGGCGAACTGAATCAATTATCAAAGAGGTTAGGAGAGTTTTAGGTGATGAAGTATCACTTCTTGTTGATGCAAATAGTGCCTATAGACCTAAAAAAGCAATTGAAGTCGGTAGGATGCTGCAAGATTATGGTGTAAGTCATTTTGAAGAGCCCTGCCCATATTGGAAGCCGGAATGGACTCGAGAGGTTAAAAATGCGCTCAAGATCGATGTAAGTGGCGGTGAGCAAGATAACGATTTGAGGGTTTGGAAGCATATGATTGATACAAAAGTAGTAGATATTGTTCAGCCCGATATCTGCTATATGGGAGGTATTACTAGAACACTCGAAGTTGCAAAGATGGCAGAAAAAGCTAATTTACCTGTAACTTTGCATGCGGCCAACCTTTCACTGATTACTCTATTTTCTGCGCATGTGATGGGGGCTATTAAAAATCCAGGAAAATATTTAGAGTTTTCAATAGAGAGGCTCAATTATTATCCTTGGCAAGATAATCTTTTTAATCCAAATTTTAAAGTAGTTGATGGCCACCTTGAGATGAATCATAAGCCCGGTTGGGGAGTCGAGATAAATCAAGAGTGGCTTTCTTTATCTGAATACAAAGTAAGCTATACAGGGTCTCGCTTTTAGTTCAGTTTATAAAGGAAAGCGCCTTTTTTTTGAGGAAGAAAATCCTGTATAATTTCTTTTTTTTTAATAAGTTACGGATTTATAATTAAATGAAAACCTCACTCACTAAGCTAGAGGGATTAAAAAGATCCCTTACGGTTGAATTACCAGTAGATACTTTCAATCAAAAGATAGAGAAAATTATCAATAGCCTTGCTTCAAAAGTTCGTGTTGACGGTTTTAGAAAAGGAAAAATCCCTGCTGCAATATTACGCCAACGCTTTGGTGCTAGCGCTAAATCAGATGCTGCTACTGAAATTGTAACGGAGACATTAGCTGAAGCGCTCACAGATGCTGATGTATCTCCAGCTGCTCAGCCATCTTTGACAAATGTTGATACAAATAATTCTGAAAGTCTGATTTACACAATTGAGTTTGAAGTGTATCCAGAGATTAAAGTTGGCTCACTAAAAAGCTTAAAGATCGATCAAGTGAGCTCTAAGGTCACAGAAGAAGATGAAGAAAGGTCTTTACAGGACCTTCAAGATAGATCAACTGAGTATAAGCCTGTTAAGAGAAAATCTAAAGAAGGCGACCGTCTAATTATAGATTTTGAAGGCTTACTGGATGGAGAATCATTTGAGGGTGGGGCTGCTGAGGGCTTTGAAATTGTCTTAGGCAAAGGCACTATGATTGAGGGATTTGAAAAAGGACTTGTAGACGTAACGCCAGAAAAAACACTTGAAGTCAACGCAACCTTTCCAGAGGATTATCATGTTGAAAATCTTGCTGGTAGGGAGGCTATTTTTAAGGTGACTGTCAATGAAGTAGCATCTCCTACAGAAGTTAAGAGGGATGACGAGTTTGCCAAAAAGTTTGGTGAAAAAGATTTTGAAACGATGAAGTCTCGTATGACCAAGCAAATGAAGGTTGAGCTAGAATCACGATTGGTTCAACAAAATAAAGATACTGCATTTTCAGCACTTTTAGAGGCTAATGATTTCGAGGTTCCTGAAGGCAGCATTTCTGATGAGTCGCTTAGGTTGCAACAGGATATGGAATCTAGAATGGAACAACAAGGTATGCCCTCTAAAGGAAAGCTTCCTGCTGAAATGTTTCAAGAAGAGGCTGCACGAAGAGTTAAACTTGGGCTTCTAATAAATAAAATTGCTGCAGACTCTGAAATAAAAGCTGAAAAAGAGCAGGTTGATGCTAAACTTAATGAGATGGCTCTGCAATATGGCGAAAGTGCCCAGCAAATGATTGATTGGTATAATACTGACCCTTCTAGGCTTGCAAATATTGAATCAATTGTTGTTGAAGACATGGTTGCAAAACATGTTGCCGAAAAAGCCAAAGTAAAAGTAACAGAAAAAACTTTTTTAGAAATAATGAGCACTCAAAATTAATATGACTATTCAAAATTTAAATCAAGTTCCAATGGTGATTGAAAGCTCTGGTAGGGGTGAAAGAGCTTATGATATCTATTCAAGACTCTTAAAAGAGCGCGTGGTATTTATGGTTGGACCTGTTGAGGATTACACTGCAAACGTTGTTGTTGCACAACTACTCTTTTTAGAGTCTGAAAACCCAGATAAAGATATCCATTTGTATATTAATTCACCTGGTGGCTCAGTAACTGCGGGGCTTGCAATATATGACACAATGCAATTTATTAAACCAGATATTTCTACTCTTTGTATTGGTCAGGCTGCAAGTATGGGAGCATTACTCCTTACAGCAGGAGCCAATGGTAAAAGGTTTGCATTGCCTCACGCTAGGGTTATGATTCACCAACCTTTAGGAGGTTTTTCAGGTCAAGCAAGTGACATTGACATTCATGCACAAGAAATTCTGAAGGTGAGAGAAAATTTAAACAATATACTTAAAGATCATACGGGTCAGAGTATGAAGAGTATTCAGAAAGATACTGATAGAGATAATTTTATGTCGGCAAGCGAGTCTGCTAAATATGGACTCATCGATAAAGTAATAAATAAGCGTTAAATTAAGGGCTGTCTATGGAACAAAATACTGAAGACCTTAGCTGTTCATTTTGCTCTAAAAATAAAGATGAAGTAGTACGTTTAATTGCGGGTCCAGGTGTATATATTTGTGACGAGTGTATTGACTCTTGCTACAGCTTAATCCAAGAGCAAACTACCAAAGATAAAAAAGACCAGTATCAGGATTGGAACTATACCCCAAAAGAACTTTATGCGTCTTTAGATAAATATGTTATTGGTCAGTCGCATGCAAAAAAAGTACTTTCAGTGGCAGTTTACAATCACTACAAACGACTTCAAACAAATTATATTTCAAATGATGTGGAGCTTGATAAGTCTAATATTTTACTTATTGGTCCAACAGGAAGTGGTAAGACCCTTCTAGCACAATCATTGGCACGATTTTTGGATGTGCCTTTTGCTGTTGCAGATGCAACAACTTTAACTGAGGCTGGCTATGTTGGAGATGACGTTGAGAATGTCATTAAAAGCCTGCTTTCAAAATGTGATTTTGATCCAGAAAGAGCCGAACAAGGTATTATTTTTATTGATGAGATTGATAAGATTTCTCGAAGATCAGATTCCCCTTCAATTACAAGAGATGTCTCTGGTGAGGGAGTTCAACAGGCAATGCTTAAACTAATTGAGGGAACTATTGCATCTGTCCCTCCTCAAGGCGGCAGGAAGCACCCTAATCAGGAAACCATTGATGTCGATACCTCAAAGATATTATTTATTTGTGGCGGCGCTTTTGATGGACTGGGTAAAGTTATTGATAGGCGGGTGGAAAAATCTACAGGGATAGGTTTTTCGGCAAATGTAAAAGAAGCAAGTGGAAAAAAAACATTAACTGAGCTTTATAAATTTTTAGAACCCGATGACTTAATTAAATTTGGATTAATTCCTGAATTAGTTGGCCGTTTAGCTGTCCATACTTCATTGGATGAGCTTGATGAAGAAGCTTTGGTCGAAATCCTTACTAAACCTAAAAATTCTGTAGTGAAACAGTTTCAAGAGGTTTTTGCAATTGAAGGTGTGAAGCTTACTATAAGAAAAAATGCTCTTTTGGAAATTGCTAAACTCGCATTAAAAAGGAAAACAGGTGCAAGGGGTTTAAGAGCTATTCTAGAAGATATTCTTCTTGAAACGATGTATGAAATCCCCTCAACACTAAGCGTCAAAGAGGTTGTAGTTGACAAAGAGGTAGTGGAAAGAAAGAAACAGCCAATCATTATCCATGCTACTGATAAAAAACAAAGCACTATTCGTAAAGCAAGTTGATTTGTTTCTCTTTTATATGCTGAGCACTTAAAAATTTCAATGGAGCTTTTTGATCGCCAAAAAGATGCTGTTGGGCAAGGTGAAAGAACTATTTTGGTTCATATCGAGCTAACTTCAAATAAACAAAAATCCAGTAGTATTGGTGAATTTCAACAGTTAGCACTGTCTTCTGGACTTACTATCATTGATTCAATTACTGTTAAAAGAAGTATTACAAAAGCTCAATTTTTTATTGGTACCGGTAAAGTGGATGAGCTCGCATTAATTGTTAGTGATAATGAAATTGATTTAGTGATTTTCTCTCATCAGTTATCTCCTTCGCAAGAGCGCAATCTTGAGAAGGCACTAATGTGCCAAGTAATGGATAGAACGGGCCTAATATTGGATATTTTTGCATTAAGGGCAAGTTCGTTTGAAGGAAAGCTTCAAGTTGAGTTGGCTCAATTGAAACATCTCTCAACTAGACTTGTTAGGGGCTGGACTCATTTAGAAAGGCAAAAAGGAGGTATAGGTCTTCGTGGGCCTGGAGAAACCCAGCTAGAAACAGATAAAAGATTAATTTCAGTTCGTATTAAGAATATTAATAAGAGGCTTAACAAGGTCCATAAACAGCATGACTTAGGCCGTAAATCTCGGATTAAAAATCAGCTTCCTATGATTTCCCTTGCTGGTTACACAAATGCAGGTAAATCTACTCTTTTTAACCTTTTAACAAAAGCTGAAGTATATGCAGATGATAAGTTGTTTGCAACCCTAGACTCAACTATACGAAGAGTCATTTTGCCGGCCTCAGGAGAGGCGGTGATAGCGGATACAGTTGGCTTTATTCAAGACTTGCCTCATGAGCTAGTCGAGGCATTTAAGTCAACACTTGAAGAAACCAGACAAGCAAATGTACTTCTTCATGTTGTAGATGCTTCAGACTCAAATAATAGAGACAAAATAGATCAGGTACAGGAAATTATTGAGCAAATAGATGCACAAGATATCCCAACAATTATTGTAATGAACAAAATTGATGGGATTCAAGATTCTAAGCCTCGAATTGACAAAGATCATGAAGGAAATATATATCGTGTTTGGGTTTCAGCACAAACAGGAGAAGGTATAAATTTATTGTATCAAGCACTAGCCCAAAGTTTAAGTGGGATGATGACTTTTGCTGGGATTAAGTTAGATGTTCAATCTGCCTACATAAGAAGTGAAATTCATAAAGTTGGATTTGTTAAAAAAGAAAATATGAATGAATTTGGGGAATGGCTACTTGAAATTAATGTCACTCGACACTATCTAGAAAGATTATTAGACAAGCAAGGCGTTTCACTACTATGGGAAAAGAAATAAGCGAAGAGCCAAATGGCTTAGAAAAGCAATCAACTCCACTTCTACCTCTCAGAGATGTTGTGGTTTTTCCCCACACTGTTATTCCCTTATTTATAGGAAGAAAGTCCTCAGTCAACGCCGTCACTCAATCAATGGAAGCTGATAAGAATATATTTCTGGTTACACAGAAAGATGAGTCTATTGAGGAGCCTAATAATGATGAGCTTCACAAAGTAGGAACTCTGGCAACAATTCTTCAGTTGCTTAAGCTTCCAGATGGAACAATCAAAGTCTTAGTAGAAGGCGTTAAAAGAGCAAAAATCGAAGAGTTTATTGATTCAGGTAATCACACTGAAGTGGTTTTAAGTGATTGTACTTTGAGTTATGATGACGATACTGAAATTAAGGCGATGATGCGTTTAGCGCTTGAAAATTTTGAAAAATATATTAAGCTCAGTAAAAAAATTCCTGAAGAGGTTTATAAAGTACTAAAAGAAATTACTGATATTGAGAGATTTAGTGACGTTATTATTGCAAATCTTAATCTAAAAATAGAGGAAAAACAAAGTTTGCTTGAAAGTAGTCAGGCAAGAGAAAGACTTGAGAAAATCTTATCAATACTTGAGGGCGAGCTAGATGTTCTAGGTGCCGAACAAAAAATTCAAAGTCGTGTTCGCAAGCAAATGGAATCCAATCAGAGGGACTACTATTTGAATGAACAAATGAAATCAATTCAAAAAGAGCTTGGAACTGTAGATGATGAAAATGAAATTGAAGAGCTTCAAAATAGTATTAATAAGGCAAAGATGCCTAAGGAAGCAAAGAAAAAGGCACAAGGTGAGCTTAACAAGCTTCAGAGGATGTCTTCACAGTCATCAGATGCTTCAATTATTAGAACCTACATAGAAAATTTATGCATGGTTCCTTGGAGCAAAAAAACGAAAACTAATCAAGACCTAGTTAAAGCTCAAAAAATTCTTGACGAAGATCACTACGGTTTAGATAAAGTTAAAGAGAGAATTATGGAACATCTGGCAGTTCAAAGCCGTGTTACTCATAATAAAGCAAATATCTTGTGTCTTGTTGGGCCTCCTGGAGTAGGAAAAACTTCATTGGGAGAGTCTATTGCAAAGTCAGTAAATCGTAAATATGTTCGCATGGCTCTTGGAGGTGTTCGAGATGAGGCAGAGATTCGAGGCCATAGAAGAACCTATATTGGAGCTATGCCAGGCTCAATAGTGCAAAAAATGCAAAAAGTTAATGTAAAAAATCCATTATTCTTGCTCGATGAAATTGACAAAATGGCTTCAGATTTCCGTGGAGACCCTGGTTCTGCAATGCTAGAAGTTTTAGATCCAGAGCAAAATCATACTTTTAACGACCACTATTTAGAGGTTGACTATGATCTCTCTCAAGTTATGTTTGTTGCAACTGCAAACTCATTAAATCTTCCTGAAGCACTTATAGATCGAATGGAAATTATTCATCTATCTGGATATACTGAAGATGAAAAGTTAGAAATTGCTAAGCGCCATTTAATTTCAAAACAAATGAAAAATAATGGTGTTAAAGATGCTGAAATTGTTTTTAAAGATTCAGCAATAATGGATATTATTCGTTACTATACTAGAGAAGCTGGCGTTCGAAGCTTGGATCGTGAAATTGGAAGTATTTGTAGAAAAGTTATTAAAGAGATTACTTTAAAAAAACGTAAAGCGCGATCAGTTATTAATTCTAAAACCCTACCAAAGTTCTTAGGCATGAAGAAATTTCGATTTGGCCTTGCGGAAGAACACAATCAAATTGGAGAAGTAACTGGTTTAGCATGGACTTCGGTCGGAGGCGATTTATTGACAATTGAAGCCTCTTCATATAAAGGAAAAGGTAAGCTAAACTTCACAGGGCAGCTTGGTGACGTTATGAAAGAATCTATTCAGGCTGCAATGTCGGTAACACGTCTTCGTGCTGAAGCTCTTGGAATTGCCGACGATTTTCATGAAAAATTGGACATCCATATTCACGTTCCAGATGGCTCAACCCCTAAAGATGGACCGAGCGCTGGAGCTGCAATGTGCACTGCTTTAGTATCTGTATTGACTGGCCGTAAAGTTAAAGCTGCAGTAGCGATGACTGGAGAGATTACGTTAAGAGGTGAAATTACCCCAATTGGTGGCTTAAAAGAAAAATTACTAGCTGCTATGAGGGGAGGCATTAAAACTGTAATAATTCCTGAAGATAATGAGCGTGAATTATCTGAAGTGCCAGAAAAAATTAAAAGCAAACTTGAGATTGTTAAAGTTAAGTGGATTGACCAGGTTTTAGATATTGCCCTTGAAAAAGATAAAAGTTAATTATTTTCGTTGTTGTTTTCTAAGCTGCGCATAATAAAAGCCATCATATTCTTTATTAGGGAGTTGCTGCTTTCCAATTATTCCATCTCCCCATTTAAGATAAATTTCTTCATTAATGGCGTCATTAAATCTTTCAATAAAGCTTGAAATCTGCCTCTCATTTTCATCTGGAAGAATCGAGCAGGTAGCATACACAAGTTTTCCACCTGGTTTTAAGAGGCTCCATAAGTTATCAAGAATTAAAGACTGAAGTTTGGTGATATGAATGACATCTTTTGGTTTTCTTAATAGTTTAATATCTGGATGTCTTCGAATAACTCCTGTTCCTGAACAGGGAGCATCAAGTAAAATTTTATCAAACTTTTTTTGATTCCACCAGTCATGATTAGATGCATCTCCAAGAACAATTTTTACATTATTAATTTGCAGGCGATCAAGGTTCTCCTTAACTCTTAATAATCTTGTTTCGTCATTATCTAAGGCAACTATATTTGCTTCATTACATAATTCAGCTATGTGAGAAGTTTTGCCTCCAGGCGCGCAACATGCGTCAAGAATTAACTCTCCTTTTTTTGGAGAAATAAGCTGTGCAGCAATCTGGGCAGACACATCTTGAACATAACAAGACCCTTTTTCAAAATTTGGAAGACTATTTACTTTAACAGCTTGGTTTAGAATGAGGGCTTGAGGCGCAATCTCTGACAATTCAGCATTGATATTTTCTTTTTTTAATTCTGTTTGAAATACTTTAATATCGAATGAAGGATGAACTCGAATCGACATCGGAGCTTGTTTATTGCTTTCAGAAAATATTTCATTGAAATTCAGCGGGTATTCTTTCGTTATTTTTTTTACAAGCCAACTTGGGTGAGAGTGATGAGTCGGCTTTAAAATTGAGTCTCGCTCTCGATGAATTCCTCTAAGTATTGCATTAATAAAACCTTTTGCCCATTTCTTGCCAATTGTTTCTGCTATTTCAACAGTTTCATTGATGGCTGCATGACTTGAAATGTCGGTGTATAAAAGTTGATAAGCTCCAAGAATTAATAAGCTGTGTATATCTAGATTCTTTTTCTCAAGAGGTTTTTTTATTCTCGGTGTAATGATATCGTTAAGGTGGTGATAAAATCTGATTGAGCCATATGCCAGCGATTTTGCAAAAGAAGAGCTAGAACTCTCTGATGGAAACAGCTCATCAGAAAGAGTCTTTTTCTCAAGAGCTACTAGGCATATAGCTTTATGGGCTAGAACTCTTGAATTATCTTTATTGAGCAAGTGAATTTAATATGCTATTTAAAAGCTCATTTGGCTCAAGGTATCCTGGAAGGTTGGATCCATTTTGAAAGTAAATTGAAGGCGTGCCATTAACTCCTAACTGCTGAGAGATTACTAATTGCTCGGCAACAGGGTTTTTACAAACTGGACTATTAGGCAAATCACCTGTGGTTTTATAGTCATGAAGAGCAATTGCTTTATCTTCAGCACACCAAATTTTTTCCATAGCACTTTGTGCATTAGGATGAAGTTGAGCTATGGGAGAAGCTAGGTACTTTACAGTTATCCCAAGAGCATTCATGGCATTCATGTTCGAATGAAGTTTTTGGCAATAAGGACAGTCAACATCTGTGAAAACATGAATAATATATTGTTCATTATCTGCCATAAATACTATTTTTTCCTCTTCATTAATGCTGTTTATTATTGCTCTTCTTTCTGAATTAATTCTTTGAGAGGAAAGGTTAGTCATTAACTCAAGGTCTGTTACAGCGCCTTGAATGACATATCGCCCATCGAACGAAATGTATAAAACATCTATCTGTGGATTGGTAATTGCCACCTCATAAAAACCATCCATTTTTGAGATAGTTATATTTTCTGTTGTAATGGTAGGAAAGTATGGCTTCAACTTATCAAAGACTATATCAACATTTGCATTGACAGAGTTGGTGATTATGATTAAAGAAGCTAGAAGAAGATTTTTCATATTAATAGTAACGATTAAATAAGTAAATTTTACAGTTTTTTGGTAAAATACTGTCATTATAATTTTGTGGAAAAAGTCATGGATTTTTTTGTTACTCACCAAATAGCAAGTCATTACAGTGGAGACTGTGCGGTCACATTTACTTTCAAAGACTCAGCAAATGAAAATAAAATTCTTCAAAGCCTTTTAGAACTCCATCGCTTTGAATCAGGCTTGGGAGAATCCTTGATGCTTGGTAAGGTCGAGGGCTACAAATCAAAAAGAGTTTTAGCTTTAGGTTTGGGTGAATCACCACTGACTCAAAAAAACTTTTTAAAGGCACTTAAATCTCTCTCTTTAGCAATGGCTGAAACAAAAGTGAAAAACGTGGTGATACCGAGCATTGAAGTAGAGGGTTGTGATGAATCATGGCTCCAGATGACAATGGCACGAGTATTAAAGAATGAAATCTATGAAGTCAAGAAGGTTGGTTTGGAGATCGAAAAGAAAGGCACCGTTTTGGAGGCAGTAAATATTTTTTCTGAAATAAATGGTATTTCAGAAATTAGTAAAGGTGTCGCTATTGCAAATGGAATGTCCTTGGCAAGAGAGTTGGGCGACCTTCCTCCTAATATATGTACCCCTTCTTATATTGCAGAAAGAGCTGAATTATTAGCATCAACTTATAGTCTCCAATGTGAAATATTAGAGGAGTCAGATATGCAAGCCCTGGGTATGAATTCACTACTATCTGTTTCTATGGGATCCTCCCAGCCTGCAAAGTTAATTAGCTTAAGTTATTCCAATGCAGGCAAGGAAGCTCCAATTGTATTGGTAGGCAAGGGTGTTACCTTTGATAGTGGAGGTATATCACTTAAGCCCGGAGCTGGAATGGATGAAATGAAATATGATATGTGCGGAGCCGCTTCAGTACTTGGAGTAATGAGCGCAGTAGCAGAGATGGGGCTTAATGTGAATCTCACGGTGGTAGTGCCTACTGTAGAAAATATGCCTGCCCATAATGCATCGAGACCTGGTGATGTAGTTAAAAGTATGTCTGGCCAAACTATCGAGATCTTGAATACTGATGCTGAGGGAAGATTGATTCTTTGTGATGCGTTAACTTATTGCGAGAAATTTAACCCTAAAGTTGTGATTGATGTTGCGACCCTTACTGGCGCAGTTATTGTAGCATTAGGAAAGCACCATTCTGGAGTGATGTCAAATGATCAAAGCCTTGCCGATGGACTGAAAAATTCAGGAATCTCTTCAATGGATACAGTTTGGCAGCTACCACTTGATGATGAGTATGATGAGTTATTAAAGTCTAATTTTGCTGATATGGCAAATATTGGCGGAAGAGAGGCAGGCACTGTTACTGCAGCATGTTTTTTGGCTCGCTATACTAAAAACTTTTCATGGGCTCATATTGATATAGCTGGAACTGCATGGCTTGGAGGCTCAAAAAAAGGTGCTACAGGAAGGCCAGTGCCTCTTTTAACTCAATATGTTATGGATCAAGTTTAAGGGCTGAATATGGAATCGTTTAAAGGCGTAGAAATAACTAAGACTGCAAATATATATTTTGATGGCAAGGTCACTAGTAGAATAATTAAATTTTCTAATGGAACAGTTAAAACTCTTGGGATTATGATGCCAGGTTCGTTTGAATTTAGTACTGAACATCATGAGTTAATGGAGATTACTGCGGGTGAAATAGATGTTTTATTGCCAGGGCAAAGCGAATGGATGAAGGTTAAGGGTGGCCAGTCTTTTGAAGTTCCTGCAAATAGCACCTTTAAGCTAGAGGTTAAAGATGTGGTTGATTACTGCTGCTCATACTCATAATTTGTTATTCTTCTCAGAAGGTTTTTGTAGTTAGTTATCAAACTGGTCTTAGGCTAGCCTTCTTTGACTTTCATTTACTCTAAAAATAAAGTGATTATATGAATTCAACTGTTTTGATTGATGGGAAAGAGCAAGATAAGATTTCTATTTATAGTCGGAATGTGCAGTATGGTGATGGACTTTTTGAGACTTGTGTTGTAGTCGACAATAAAATTTTATTTTGGCCACGCCACTTAGCAAGACTAAGCTTGGGTTGTGAAAAACTTAATGTTAAAAAAATAGACGAAAAAATTTGGCTCAATGATATAAAAAAAGCACTCTCTTTAACTAAAGTAAACAACATCATTGTTAAGTTAATCTTGTCGCGCGGTAACTCTCTTAGGGGTTATGGCTATAAAGATGATATTGAGCCTGTTAGAGTTGTTATCACATCTGAAATTCAAAAACAAGTAGTTAATAATGAATTTTCACTTGAGTACGCCAAAAGTGGCTATCATTCAAACCCAAAATTAGCTGGTATAAAGCACTGTAACCGGCTTGAGCAGATTCTAGCAAGATCTTACCTATCAAGTAATGAGGCGGTGATGCTAGATGAAAATGAAAATATAATATCAGTTACTCAAGGAAATATATATTATATATTTGGGAATAAGCTGTTAACTCCGAAGCTGGATAGGTGCGGAGTCATTGGAAGCAGGAGGTCGCTTATTTTGGAGCTTGCGAGATCAATTGGAATGAATGCTGATGAAGTAGATATTGGTATGGACAAAGCTCAACAAGCAGATGAAGTGTTTATATCAAATAGTGTGATTGGTATTCAACCAGTCCACTCTGTTGAACAAACTAAATTTGGCAACAACCCGCTAACAGAAAAAATCCAAAAAGCATTTTTAGAAAAAACCCAAGCTACCAGCTCCTGGACATGCCCATAAGCCACAAGAATAAATTGTTTTCGAAGGTAGCAGCTTTATTAATTTTGTTGTTATTCGCGACTTGGGTATTAACATCAAAAAATATGACCGTAAAGAAAGCTCAAATATTTGAGGTTAAGAGTGGCTCATCTATGGGAGTTGTTGTCCAAGAATTGAGTGAAAATGGATTTATAAAGTCTGAGTTTTTCTTTAATTCATTAAGCAAGTTTCTCAATACTAATAAAAAATTAAAATCAGGTTATTACGAAATCTTACCTAAAATGAGCATCTGGGGATTTATTGATAAAATCTCTAAAGGCTCTGTAATATCAACTAAAGTAACTTTAATTGAAGGCAAAACTATTAGTTTTTACTTTAATCAGTTATCAGATGAGCTATCAATTAATCCTAGCGGCTCACTCGATGAGGTAATGCAATCTATTGGCATTAATGAACCTTATGATGGTTGGTTTTTTCCTGATACGTACATATTTAATTATGGGGAAAGCCTGGAGAATGTATTAAAAAAATCTAACCAAGAGTTGCTAAAACATTTAGATAAGTTATGGAATACAAGAGATAAAAGCTTACCTTTTCAGTCAAAATATGATGCAGTTATTTTAGCCTCACTCATAGAAAATGAAACTGCGCTAGACACTGAAAAATCAGACATTGCGGGGGTTTTCATACGAAGACTAGCTATTGGTATGCGATTACAGACTGATCCAACTGTTATCTATGCACTTGGAGACGACTATGTCCCACCACTTAAAAAGAGTGATTTGAGGATAGATAGTTTATATAATACATATAGAAACAAAGGTCTTCCCCCAGGTGCAATTTCTTCTGTAGGTTACCAATCTTTGTATGCTGCCTTTCATCCATCTAGCGGAACTGACTTATATTTTGTATCAAAAAAAGACGGTAGTCATGCCTTTGCTCCCACCTATGAAGCCCATAAAAAAAATATCAAGAAATACTTAAATAATAACTAGTTTAAAATTGCAAGTTATGAATAAAGGAAGGTTTATAACAATTGATGGAGTTGAAGGTGCTGGTAAAAGCACACAAATTGATCTTATATGTAGCTATTTGAACCGAAAAGGTATAAAAGTTGTAAGAACTCGTGAGCCTGGAGGCACCGATTTAGGCGAGAAAATTCGTGCACTATTATTAGATGTCGATAACAAAGGAATGCATAATGATACAGAGTTGATGTTAATGTTCAGCTCGCGCAATGAGTTAATTCAAAATAAAATTATCCCAGCATTAAATGAGGGATATTGGGTTGTCAGTGATCGATTTACTGATGCATCATTTGCTTATCAAGGAGGCGGAAGGATGCTTGATTTGAATCGAATTTCTCAACTTGCGTCTTGGACTCAAGGAGATTTCCAACCTGATTTAACATTAGTTCTAGATATTAGCGTTGATATTGGTATGGATAGAATTGAGGCTCGAGCCGCTAAGGATCGAATTGAGCTTGAGGAGAGAGCTTTTTTTGAGCGAGTCCGTTCGGTATTTATCGATCGATCAGTGGCATATCCTGAGAGAATAAAGTTAATTGATGCCTCTGGCTCTATTGATGATATTCATAGCAAGATTAAGTTTTTTGTTGAAGCTTTATGAATTTACCTTGGCATCAAAGTGCCCACAAAAAAATCAATAAAATGATCGACCAAAATCATTTACCTCATGCGCTCCTAATAACTGGTGTACAAAATATTGGAAAGCTTGAATTCTCTCAAAACTTAATTCAAAGGCTTCTTTGTTCTAATGACTCATGTGGAAATTGTGAGGTATGCCTTTCTATAATGAAGGATAATCCTAGCTCAGCTCTAGAGCATAGTGTCTTTATTCGACGATCCCATTACCCAAATCTGATTTACTGTCGCACTGAGCTAAATGACTCTGGCTCTATGTCAAAAGATATCCGTGTGGATCAAGTTCGTGCTTTTTGTGATTCACTTGGGAAGACTGCAGATTCGATTCAGATTGGCATTATTTTTTATGCTGATCAAATGAATGTAAATGCAGCTAATGGACTTTTAAAAACTCTTGAAGAGCCTAGGAAAAATACCTTGATTCTTTTGTTAGCTCACAATGCAAAATCGTTACCCCAGACTGTCTTATCAAGATGCCAGAAGATTCATATCAACCCAAGCTACACTAAAGAAACTGCAGAGTGGCTTTCAAGCAAGATGAGTGATGAGGAAAAAAGTAATTTTGATGCTCTGGAATTATTGCAGAGTTCTCATGGAGTTCCTTTCAGGGCACTTGAAGAGTTGAAGGGTGATTATTTTTTTAAATATAAGGGTTGGCAAGACTTGCTATTAGATATTGCAATTAACCCTGAAAAAATTCATGAAACTGGAATATTTGATGGAAGCGAAGTTGAGGTATTAAACTGTTTACAGCAACTTCTAAGTGATGGATTGAAGATAAAAACTCTAAACCTTGCTGGCCCTAATCAAGAGCTAAATAAGATTGTTGAAAGTGCCCCAAGTAGTTATTTATTTAAACTATTTGATGATACTAATCTTGCAATTTCAATGTCACAAACAACAGTGAACATTAAATTATTATTGGATAATGTATTAATTGTCTGGTCCCATATATCACATTTAAAAAAGTATCCATCTATAACCAACTTCCAGGAGAGGTAATGAGTCGATCATCAACACTGTTTAAAGAAGCACAAAACTTTATTCCAGGTGGAGTTAACTCACCAGTTCGTGCATTTAATGGGGTTGGCGGTACCCCAATTTTCTTTGAGCGTGGTGAAGGCGCCTATCTTTATGATGTGGATGGTAATTCTTATATTGATTATGTTGGCTCTTGGGGTCCAATGATCTTGGGTCATGCCAATCCAATTATCATAGATTCAGTTAAAGCGGTTTTAGAAAAAGGACTTGGGTTTGGTGCACCTACAGAAATTGAGACTGCACTTGCAAAAAAAGTTTGTCAACTTGTTCCTTCAATTGATCTTGTTCGAATGGTAAGCTCGGGAACTGAAGCTACTATGAGCGCAATTCGCTTAGCCAGAGGCTATACAGGCAGGGATAAGATTTTAAAATTTGAAGGTTGCTATCATGGACATTCCGACTCTTTATTGGTCAAGGCAGGTTCAGGAGCTCTTACTCTAGGAGTCCCTAATTCTCCAGGAATACCTAAAGACCTTGCAAAACATACGCTTACGCTTGAATATAATAATTTGGAGGTTGTAGAGGAATTATTTTCAAAGATGGGCGAAGAAATTGGCTGCATTATTGTTGAGCCGGTTGCAGGAAATATGAATTGTATTCCTCCAAAAGATGGATTTTTACAGGGCCTTCGTAAGCTTTGTGATAAATATGGAGCTGTGCTTATTTTCGATGAAGTGATGACAGGATTTAGAGTGGCTTTAGGTGGAGCTCAAGAGTTTTATAATGTTTCACCTGATCTGACTGCTCTAGGTAAGGTAATTGGAGGTGGGCTCCCAGTAGCTGCATTTGGAGGTAAGAGGGAAATTATGAATCAAATTGCTCCGCTTGGCCCAGTATACCAAGCAGGAACACTATCTGGAAATCCATTATCAATGGCATCCGGTCTTGCCATGTTAAGCGCCCTTGAGTCTGACAAATCTTTTTATGAAAACCTTGGTAAGCGCTCGCAGTATTTAGTTAATGGTATTGTTTCAGAGGCAAAAAAACAAAATATTCCAATGACCAGCAATAGTGTTGGAGGAATGTTCGGATTATTTTTCAGTTCTGAGAAAAAAGTCAGTAATTTTTCTCAAGCATCTAATTGTGACATAGAGCTCTTCAAGAAATTTTATAATGCGATGCTTAAGCAAGGCATCTACCTTGCTCCTTCTGCATATGAAGCTGGGTTTCTATCAAATGCTCACTCAGATGATGACCTCGATAAAACTATCAGCGCTGCATCACTCGCGCTCTCGTCAATATGAGCTTAGTTAGCGTAGGTGCTGAGTTATTAGCTGCAAAGCAAAGACTCCAAGTCTTTAAAAATAATGTTACTGTTTTTGGTTCTGCTAGGATAAAGTCATCAAACCCCCTATATGCAGATGCTTATGAACTAGGAAAAAAGTTATCAAATATTGGCTATAACGTATTTACTGGGGGCGGTCCTGGAATAATGAGTGCTGCAAACAAAGGGGCTTACGAAGGTAAATCAAAAAGTATAGGGCTAAATATTATTTTGCCACAGGAGCAATCTAACAATCCTTATCTTGATGAAAGCATTACTTTCGATTATTTCTTCTCTCGAAAAGTTATGCTGGTTAAATATTCTAGTGCTTGCGTCTATTTCCCTGGTGGCTATGGAACTGCTGATGAACTAATGGAAGTTTTAACGTTAATGCAGACTAATAAAATGAAACAAGTTCCAGTAATTTTGTATGATTCATCCTTTTGGAAGCCATTACTTTTATGGATTAAGCAGTCAGTTGAAAAGTCATACGTGAGTGAAGAAAATTTTAAATTAATAAGAGTGGTTGACTCGGTTGATGAGATTATAAATATTGTGGAGAAAGAAGTATGTCTCTAGCAATTTTTGATCTAGATAATACACTTATAGGTGGCGATAGCGATTATTTATGGGGTGAGTTTTTGTGTGATGAAGGTGTAATTTTAAATCGTGAAGCGTTCAAAAAAAAGAATGAATACTTCTATCAACAGTATGAGCTTGGCCTTTTAGATATCTTTGCATGGGCTGAGTTTAGCTTTAAGATTCTCTCTCAAAACACTCTCGAGGAACTAGAAGAGCTTAGGCGAAACTTTATGATACAAAAAATTGAACCAATTTTTCTTCATAAAGCTCAAAATTGCATAAACAATCACAAAAAAAATGGAGATACAGTACTTGTTATTACGGCATCAAATACCTTTGTTGTTGCACCTATCGTTCAAAGATACGGAATTGATAATTTACTTGCAACTGTTCCCGAGATGCTTTCAGAAAGGTTTACTGGAAAAGTTTCTGGAGTGCCTTGCTTTCAATCTGGAAAAATAGATAACTTGATGCCATGGATGACTCAGAATAATGAGACCTTAAAAGGCTCTTATTTTTACTCTGACTCTCACAATGACCTTCCACTTCTAGAGCTAGTTGATAATCCAGTTGCAGTAAATTCAGACAAAATTTTAACGTTAGAAGCCAGTAACAGAGGTTGGCCGATTCTAGACTGGCGTTAACCTAAATAAAGAGATCCTGATTAGAACCACCAGCAACATCTAGATAGGTCGCAGCTCCAGCAAATTCGATCCCTTCAATAAAGTCCTCTCTTGAGAATCCAAACATTCCCATTGTCATTTCACAGGCAATAAACTTAACTCCCATCTCAACACAAATAGACCTTAACTCTTCAATTGAGGCCATGCCATTATTTTCAAAGGTTCTTAGCATCATGCGGGTAGCAAAGAGCTCCATTCCAGGAATGTTCCAAAAAATATTAGGAATTTTTGGTCCAAAATCTATCACTTTTAGCCACTTAGGTCCGAACGGCATCTTCATAGGCATGTCTGGATTTCCTTGAGGTGATATGCGAAGATGTGTAAGGTCTTTGAGTAGAAGGTTTAGCCCATAAAAAGTACAAAAAACTGTTACCTGCTTTCCCATTGCAACACCAGTTGAAGCTAAAATAAAAGGAGGGTATGCCCAATCTAGAGTTCCTTTTGATGCAATCAGTGTCATTTCATTAGAGTTATCCATTTCGATCTATTTTTTTTGAATGTTAAAGATGATTTTATTTCCATCTTCTTCTTGCGACAATAGTTTATGACCAAGCTGATTACAAAACGCTTGGAAATCTTTTTTTGAGCCTTGATCTGTGCAAATAACCTCAATTATTTCTTTTGTATTCATTTTAGCTAGGGCTTGTTTAGTTTTTAAAATAGGCATTGGGCAAGCATAGCCACACATATCTAAGGTTTGGTTTGACATAAAGGAATTTTAAAATTAGGTGAAGTGATTTTAGTTGTTAATTGGTTTTACTTAATTGTATTTTTTTTAACTAAGACGCCTGCAGCCATTGATAATAAAAAGACCAAAATTATTGGGTCAAAAGTTGCTAAGGCAGAAATTGCTGGTCCGGGGCAAAGCCCAACAAGCCCCCAACCGACTCCAAATATAGTAGCTCCAGTAATGAGCTTTTTGTCAACATTTTGTTTTTTAGGAAGGTTAATTTTATTTCCAAGTGCAGAGTACTCTTTGTTTTTTAAGACAAAGAAAAATGGGCCTGCAATAATAATTGCCCCTCCCATTACAAAAATCAAAGAAGCATCCCAATTATGAGTGATGCTTAAAAACCCTATTACTTTTTCCGGATTTGTCATTCCTGAAATGACCAATCCTATCCCAAAAATGACTCCACTTAGAAGGGAGATGAGTTTATCATTCATAAGTAAACTCCAAACTGTTGAAGAATTGTCACCGTTAGCATTCCAGCGGCAACAAAAGTTCCTGTTGCGATTAAAGAGCTGACTGATAGCCTTCCAATACCACAGATTCCATGTCCAGAAGTGCAGCCACCTCCAAGCCTAGTTCCAAAGCCAACTAAAAAACCACCTGGAATAATTAATAGGTATGAATGCGTTATATTAAAAGCAACTGTTACATTGGGAGCAATGAAGTTGAAATAAATTAAGGGACCAACAACTAGTCCAAGTAAAAAGAGTAAGTTGGAAAGTCTTTGTGAAGTTTGAGAGATGGCACTTTCAAAAATCCCACTTATCCCAGCTAATCTTCCAGTTGAGTAGAAATAAAAAACTACAGAAAGTCCAATTATTATTCCTCCCAAAAGGGAGCTAAAGGGCGTGAAATTGTTCATAAAAAAATTGTAATCAGTTTTCTTAAGTTGAATAATAACAGAATTAGTATCATTTTTATAGAACAGTATGAAAAGTTAAAATTTTTCATTGTATTTGAAAGACTGATCTATCAAGTTAAAAAAGCAGTGTAATTATTCTGGGAGTATTGTTCTTATTCCTTCTTCGGTACCTAATAGAAGTATATCTGCACCTCTATTTGCAAACAGACCATTAGTCACTATCCCCATAATACTATTTAATTTATTTTCAAGCATTTTTGGTTTTTTAATATTCAGTCCGTGTATATCAAGAATTAAGTTTCCATTATCAGTGGTTAGTTCATCTCTTAAAACTGGGTTTCCCCCAATGGTTTTAATAATTTCTCGTTTTACGTAATTTGCAGCCATTGGCACTACTTCGATTGGAAGGGGGAAAGTACCTAATTTATCTACAAGTTTCGAGCCATCAGCTATACACACAAATTTTTTGGAGACTGCAGCAACAATTTTTTCACGTGTTAATGCACCTCCTCCACCCTTGACTAGGTTGAGTTGGTGGTCTGACTCGTCCGCACCATCAATGTATACAGAGATTTGATCAACCTCGTTTAAGTTTAT
>TARA_B110000305_G_scaffold211789_1_pt1 | contig 20258 bp, 22 predicted proteins | sample TARA_B110000305 | Tara Oceans TARA_B110000305 (sample SAMEA4397930) | marine metagenome | biome: Polar Biome; feature: [SRF] surface water layer (ENVO:00010504); material: water (ENVO:00002006), including particulate matter (ENVO:01000060) such as... | depth 5 m | reverse complement strand
GGTTTTCACGACATAATTACTGCTAACGCTGCAACTGGTGATGCGGTGATTATTTATGTATCAGGATTTAACTCTTCGGTAGAAAGCTCTACAACTATAACAAGAGTTATCGATGGAAAAATGGGGACAGATGGGCCGCCAGGTCCAGCTACTCATTTCAGGGGGAAATACGATGCGGGCGCGTCTTATACAGGTAGCGAACTTAGAGGAGATATCGTTTATTTCTCGAGTAATTATTGGATATGCGTGAGCGCCAACTCACCCTCTACCCCAAAACAACCTGGGTCTGATCCAAATTTCTGGAAACCATTTGGCGCAGAATTTACCAGCGTGGCAACAGAATTGCTATTAACTAAAGAAGCTATTATTACTGAAAAAATAGAATTAGGAACCTTAGACCCTACAGACCCTCCAGACCCGTTAAGCCATATAGGCCATGGAATAATAACTTCTCCAGGCTTTACTGGCTCTCAGTATGACTCTTCTAATCAAAGATTTTATGGCGACGCTCTCTTTAACGAAAGTTATGATACCCCAGGCTTTATACTTGGCACCGCATTATCGGGGGGCGAGCAAGTTTCCTTTTTTGATATCGGGTCAACAGATTCCCATTTTACATTTGGCATCGACGGAAGGATAAAAATGTATTCGTCTTTTATTTCTGGAGGTATTAACATTCAAGCCGAGGGGTTAAGTCGAGACACTCTTGATGAATATGGGAAAGAACCCTTCGCTTGCTTTGTTGGCGGCGGTTATAATAATAGCATAGAAATTCCTAACGAGGCTGAACATTGGAAATCTATAGGTTCCGCAATTTTATGCGGAGGGGAAAATTCTATAACTGGTAGATTTTCTTCGATACTTGGAGGATACAATAATGATTGCTCCGATCATTTCTCCACAATAGTTGGAGGAATAGATAATCAGATGGATCATGTTGAATCCCCTGGCGATTTTGAGGCCGCTAATGTTATATGTGGAGGAGCTGAAAACGTAATCAAGGGTGGCTCATTACAATTTATTGCGGGAGGGCGCACAAATAAAATTCTAAACGAAAACGCCACAGTTCCTTTTCCAGAAGATCACTGGAGTGTAGACTCTATTATTCCCAGGTTATTTAACACGAAGCCGGGAGTGAGCAATAAATTCGAAGGTTTGCCTGAAACAAAAAATCTAGGAAATGGAAAAACTCAGGATATTTATACTCCTAGCTCAATCACTTCTAGCTATTGGCCTCTTGGGAGTACCCTAAACACAAGAGGTTCATTAAGATGGGTGTATTGGCATTTTTCAGGCATAGGAGACGTGCCTATATGGATTGCTCCGTTATCCCCTTATTTGTATAATATTGGAATGAATGGAACTTGGCTATTTTTCGGCCACTCCCAAATCGTCACTCTTACACCAGCGTATGCAGATGCAACTAATTCGAATACATTACAATTTGACACCGGTTGGGTCTACATCGACCCCGACCGCGGATCCCTGCTTTACTGTAAAAATATTTTCAACAAGCATACAGGAGTGGCACTTCCTATTCCTGAAACTTGGGTTGCATTCGAGATCTTTATAGGTTCTGCGGCCAGCCCCGTTGTAGCTGCGGGCGTTGTCGACTATGACAAAAACTGTTGGCTTTATTCTGCCGCGTATACGTACCAGGTCGGCGCTACATTTGCTCAATATTTGGTTGCTGGCACAGTCACACATAACCTTTACAACTATACTGTTACTTCATAATGACGGAAATACAAAGAAGAGTAGGCGAAGCCCCGGTCGGTAATCCGGGAGCAGGAGAATTTGAGACAGACTCTCATAGCCTTAATATTATATTGGGCGGACATAATGGAAAAATAGAAGATTCGTTTATGTGTTCCATTTTTAACGGAATAGATAATCATATTTCCGGCAAGCATAGTACTCATGTTCTCGGCATGGTTACTCCTTATATTGAGCATACTGACCTTCTCGATAATGCATTCTATGTTGGATGCCCGAATGGACTACACTCTCTTGGAGATATCGTAGCCTTCTCGACCTCTGACGAGAGGCTAAAGAATGACATTACCGAAATTTCAAATTGCTTGGATAAAATAAACTCTATAGACGCCGTCGAGTTTAATTGGAACGACAAGCAGGAAGTTTACTCAGGAAAAGATATAGGGTTGATAGCTCAACAGGTCAAGAAAATAGCTCCTGAAATAGTTACCGAAAGGAGCAACGGCTTTCTTGCGGTCAAGTACGAGAAAATGGTACCTTTGCTTGTTGGAGCTATCAAAGAACAGAAGGTAGAGGTTAATCAATTAAGAAAAGAAATTGAGGAATTAAAATCTTTAGTAATATCTAGTCAGAATTAATAAGCTTCATTAGTATCCTTGCGTCTGTAGGTGAAATGTCTGAGTATCCATTCCAGCTCTTTATACTATCGTTCTGGTATTTTCCACTCTTCCACCAATCCCTGAGTACCATTTTGAACTCATCAAAGTTAGAACAATTTAATTTATCCTCTATTAACGATTCAACCATCGAGTGAGGGGTGAGCGATGGAGGTGAAACTGCGGAGTTCGTCGACCTTCCCCCAGGATTATTGGATTTGTCAATTTCGTCATCCCCAACGATGTGAACATTTAAAAAGTTGCGAACATTTCTAACAAAAGCTCTATTGCAAGCTATTGTTTCTAGAAATTTTGTAGCAAAACTACTTGTGTTATCGAGAGTCGCATTTGCCATGTCCTGGAATTCGACAGGAATATTTCCGGTTTCATAGTTTGGTAAAAATTTTATTCTACAAATCACTGCTACATGATCGGATTGACACTTTACAACTTCGTATGAAACATCAGAGAAGCCTCTGAGTTTTGCAAGTTCTTTTATTCCACTTAATTTTATGAGTAGTTGGTGGTCTCCCAGGCCTTTTATGGATCTAGGCATGTCTTTTTTTCTTAAATCGAACCAAGAGCGGTTGGGGAAGAGGTGTTCGTCTTTTATCATGGACCTCCAATTAACCGAGCCATCTTCGGCGAACTCGTAATCTACATTATTCAGTAACCCAAACTCGTTTCTTACGAATTTCGAGGGGCCGTCTTCATAGTTTTTTATATGAGTTGTGTTTGTTTCTTTTTTTTCTGACTCTTTACTTTTTTCCATGATTATAGTTGTTATAAATTTTTAAATTATTTAAATCTTCCCAGAATTCATCAGAATCAATTATTTTGTCGTGAGTTCCGGATATTCCGGCTCGCCATGCAGCTTTACTTGCATATAGTTTTTTATTTGATATGATAATTTGAGAACTTTTATAACGACTATTATTGCATAGTTTTTTGTAGTTGTCAAGATCTTTTTTTGTTTTATCTTCTATTAAGTGAACATCCCAGTCGAAGAATTTTAATCTTAAATCATTTATTGTGTCTTTATCTTTTGATATTATTTTTAACCTGATTCCTAATTTACTTACTTCTTTTAAGAATAGTTCATCTCCATCAAGCTTTGCATAATAATTAATTTGATTGATGTTATGTTTTACTGCTTGTAAATAATTTATCTTCATGGGTCTATCTAGAAAGATATTTACTTTTCTTTGATTTGCCCATTTGGCTATATTCTCTTCGTCGAAATGCTCTTCGCCTCTAATGTTTGCTGGCTGCTTTGGAGCAAAGCTTTCTGGCATTACATGATTTGGTATAACTGCTAGTGATCCTACGTGGTAATTATCTCCAATATGTATTGTTTCTATATTTGATAAATTATGTTTTATATTTAATAAATCTAATACTGACGCCGCAATAATTTCTGGCTTTATTGTGTTTATTGTTTTTGGATATTCGACGTCAGAGAATGAGGCTTTTTTTCCTTTTTTGTCTGACTCAAGTAGTATATGATCCAAGGGATCTCCCCAATAGGGCCCGCTGCATTCTTTATATATAGTGCTATATAAACTTACTATTTTCTTTCCGAAGCCTGAAGCTACATGAGTGCTGAATGAGTCTGTTCCAAGGTGTAATAGTGAATTTTGTATTATATACGCCGCCTGCTTGATTGAGGTCTGGCCTTGGTGTTGGATACAGTTTGATATACTAGCTTCTTCCTTTGATCCTATTTGTATTATTTTGATACCCTCTTTTTCTAGGAATGTTTTAAGTAGGTCGGTTACATCATTATAATAGTCGTAAGTTTTTGACTGTATTCTTGATGGAGCGTGAAGTGTGATATATTTTTCAGCAACTATGGGGAAGTAGGATGTTTCTATAAATGGCTTGCCTATTTTTACCCCACATGATAGGGCGTATTGTTCTACTAAGTGCATAATTCGAATTGTATTTTATCTTTAGCGTTGTGCGTGAAGTTAATTATTCTTTGCGTTCCTACGAAGGGTATAAAGGTTATCTCGAAATAACCTTGATGCGCCCCTTCGCCTTCCATCAGGAGGAGATTGGCTAGAGAGTCGTGGTACGGAATGCACTTGTGAACATAAGGATTTCCGTCTAGCACTTCAAAATATTTTGGTTGCGTTGCGAAATATATGTTTAGCTCTGGGTATTGTTTTTTTATATTTATTAAAAGCGAGGTCGTTAAATATACATCCCCTATTCTTTCGGGCATAACAACGAGTAGCCTGCGGCCTTCGTCATCTTTATCTAATATGTCTGAGAGTTCAATTTTTTTGTTTTCTTTATTTTCTTTTTCCGCCACACTTCTAAAGTATTTTAATACTCCATCTCTGTCCATGTCGCTATTTAATCTAGAAATCCAATGCTTGAGTCCTTCTTCTGATTTGTTTGTTTCTACTTTTAGTATGTTTTTGTAGATGTCTATAATCCACTCTTCGTCATCGTCTGTTTCTTGCGGGATATAATTAGGGTCTCTATCTTCAGTCTTGAAGTCGAAATCCCAGGACACGATTGGCATTTCGTCAATTATTTGCTCAAGCTGTTTTCCTATTACTTCTACGCTGTAGTTTTTTAAGACGAAATCTCTAGCCAGCTTTCCCATGTTCTCTCTCTTTTTCTCGCTCATTGAGAGGACTTTTCTTAGCTGGCTGCATATGCTCTCTGGGCTCGTGCTAGCTTTTATAAATTGGGTTCCAGGCTCTCTGTACTCTGTCCAACTTAATGGTAAACTGCAAGCTTCCTCTACACAACAGTCCTCGCCGCAGCTATAATTAGTAACCAAAGTTATTAATTCACACAACTTAGCTTCTTGGATTGGTATTTCCTGCCCGCCACTCGTAAATGGGTGGCAGTACACATCCATCAGGTTGTATATTTCATTTAATTGACTCTCACTTACTCCTCCCTTGGTGCTGGTTGTTACCTGTGATTTTTTAGAGTTGCAAAGTTTACAATCTAGATTTTCTCCAAGAAAGCTCTTAACTTCATATTCTCTACATTTCGTACAGAAGTATGTAGTTAATATTTTTTTTGGGTCTATGCCTTTTTCTTTTATTAGTCTAGGTATATCCCAACCTTCCCCCCAGTGGGTATGTAGTAATAGTTTAGCTTCTGTTTTTGGGTTTTTTTCACAAAACACTTTGAACCCTTCGAGTAGGTTTGGTACGCTTTTTCTAAGTTGATTTCTGAATACAAAACCGATAACGAAATCTTCCGTTCCGATGGAGTTTTTTTGTCTTAGTTCAAGCTTCTTTCTTTCTTCTAGCTTATTGAAGTTGGACGCATCTAAACTTCCTCTTAAGGTCTTGACGTGATCTTGACCCATTTCGTTTAATGATTTTTGAGCGAAAGATGCCCATGTATAGTAATTTTTAATCTTTGGTGCAGATTTTACTGCGTCTGGAAGTATCGGCAAACTGTCTAGCGTGGTCCACACCATGCAGTTTATCTTGTTCCACCAGCTTTTTTCAGTGTAGCCCGAGAATGCCCATATATCCTCTATTCCTATGTATACGTCCGGCCTTTCTTTTTCTATTATTTTATCAATAGTCTCGCTTCCATACCCTGCGCTCCTCGCTAGGCTTGGGTCTTGGTTTAGTTTTTTAAGCAAGTTCGGGTCGTTAGGTAGGGATCCCTCGCACTTCCATGGTAGATTTTTCAAAGATGGGTCTCCCCATTTTTTTCCGTTGCAAAATTCTACTAAGTCGTATTTGCCTGTTTTTTGCAAATGTATAAGAATGTTTTTGGAGTGTTTTCCAAAGCCTGTGAGAGCTTTACAAAAGTTGCTGTGGATTAATACTTTCTTCTTTTTCATTAAAACGGAGCATCTTCGCTTTTCGATGCATCGTTATAATTACTTTGTCCAGAATTTTTTGATCGATATTCCTTCAATAAAATCTCTTCTTGCTCTCTTCTGTGGGAATATAGGGTCTTGAGGAAATATCTGAGGAACTCTGTCAAGTTTTCAACCTCTCCCGGTTCAAGCGGAATTCTGAAAGTCTGGTTTCCGTTTCTGGTAAAAGTTATTCCAAACGCAGGTAAGATTACCCATTCGTCCTTGTCTCCTTTTTTTATTTTAGCTTTCTTGTCCCAGGGTGTAAACTTGATAGAAGTTTTGTTGTCATCAAAGGAATGAAACGATGAATATTCGTTCCTATGCCTGAACGAACTTATCATTCCTCCCACTTCAAATTCGGTAAATTTTAAGCTAATTTTTTTATCAGGATCACTTCCGTTTCCTGAGAAGCTTCCAATTTTTCTAGACTCATTCCATTCGAATTGCTGTATCGCGCTAACGTATAGCACTGGCTCTTTTTTTTTGTTTTGTCCGATGGAAAATTTAAATGCGCATCCTGCATTTTTACTGTTTGGTTTATATAGTGATATACTCATCTTTTGTAAGTTCGTAATTAATTGTGCGTAGCTTTGTGCCTACATACAGATATTATACAAAAACGATTTTTTATCAACTGCTGATTTGATTTATGTCGTGACACCAATCCTCTTCCGATCGTAGGGCATCGTAACTTCTCAAACTCGAAGTCCAGGTTCTATTGGGAAGATCTCTTATTCTAATTATATCGAAATGTTTCTTCATTAATTCTATTGAATTTTCTTTTTTTGCAATATCATTTTTTTTATTGATTGGGTCGAAATATGTTTCTATTGTGCTTTCTCCTATTATTTGCTCTGGACTTTTATATGTTGTATTTTTATAAAGGTGAGTATTAATGCATTGCTTGAATATATCAATTAGTCTTTTTGTATTACCTGCAATTATGTGGTCGGAGGGGTGGAATTTAAAATCTTTATCTTTTCTAAAATATATATTAGAGGTTGTTATTTTGAACCAGTTGTATACCCCTGTACTGCTATCTTTGGATCGTTGGTTGTTTTTGATTCGGTCTATAACTGGACCCAATTCTGGGAAGGACTCGTCTGACCTTGTTTTAATAGATAGTTGTGACTGCGAGGCCATTAATCCATTTAAGGTGCTAAGAAATTGTAGCGATGGGGGGTTTCTTTCTGACTGTTTCTTTTTTAATTTTGGTAGTTGGTTTGTGTTGTTGATCACTATTTTTACCTCGCTATTAATCCCTTTAATTCTTGAAAGGTCGTCGTTTGCCCAGCAACTCACTATTACCTCTCCATACTTTAAGTAGTGAGGAATGCTCTTTAAAGATCTGTCGTTTAATGGCCCTTGTATTATTGTTGAGATACTGTCTTCCTGCTTCTGTATTTTTGGGAGCAGGTTTGTGTATAATTTATGCAAAAGCCTGTCGCAAGAACTAATGTGAATGTCGTCCCTTAGCATTTTGTTTCGTTTTTTTACAGTTTCTTTACTTTAGGTAGTCGGAGCATAGCCCAAAACACGGGGGGCCACCATACTCTCTGGCGTCGTCCACCACTAATACGCTCTTGTTTGAAACTCTTTTTCCAGGGTATGTCCAGACGAAGTTTTTTGAGGTTAAAGTGTAGTCGTCGTTTTCGTGCCAAAAGAAGTTGAGAGTGTTGAAATTACCCGCTATGTCTAGAGCTTCTATATTCTTGCAGTGAATCCAGAGTTTATTGAAGTTCTTGACAATGAATTTTAAGTCTACTTGGTACTGTGGCTCGTCGTGCCCTAGCCAGAGGTTCTTATCTCCCCAGACATCAATTTCCACATCATAACCCAGATCTAAAGCTTCTTGGATATAGCTTTGTTTGTTTTCCCTGCTCTTGTTTGGGCCTGATATATTACCTCTATGTGATACTAGAATCATGCTTGATAAAAGTCTCTAGGTCTTCTGGAGTGCCTAGTCCCCACATCTCTTCAATATTAAAAATCTTCACCCTAGCTCCTTCGAGTAGGGCTTCGTTATATACAGGGCATACGTAAAACTCATTATTGACCCTGATGTTTTTTTCGATCATTTTTTCTGCACATCTAACGTAGTCCGACCCTTTTTTCCAAAAATAAATGCCTACTGTGGCGTTTGTGCTTATTGGTTTTTTTTCAGCGACCTCTACAACAAACCCGTCTTTATTGAGTCTTGCGAAACTCCATTTGGGGTGCTTTGATTCGAATGTTAGTATTGACCCGTCTATTTCGTCAGCTATGCAGGAGTACATGAACTGATTGCTTTCCCACTCTACGTATTGATCTGAGTTGGCTAGTATTAGCGGTTCCTCATTATTTATGAATTCCTTGGCCAATAGCGTCGTGCATGCCGCACCTTCGGTCACTCCTTCTACTTGGATTATTTCGCAGTTTGGCGATATTAATCTCAGGGTGTGTTTTAATGAATATTTCTTGTAGTGGTTTTTTTGCACTATAAATATATGTCTCGCGTCTATATTTAAATTCTCAACGACCCTCTGAATCATCGGCTTTCCATTTATGTCTATCAGGGGCTTTGGAAATGTATATCCAGCCTGCTCAAATCTAGACCCTGCTCCTGCCATTGGTATTAGTACGTTCATTTTATCTCCTTGCCATTTGGGTTTTATTTTTGATTTATTCTCTGCACTTGCTATAGTACTTATGATCTTGCTATATGTCAAGTCTTTATTGCTTTTTACCGCGCACAAATGAGCCCCGCTCCTTAGAGCTCCCTTTCTTCCTATGTGCGAGTCCTCGATAATTACTGTTTCGTCGGGATTGGTTCTTGCCTTAATCATGCATTTCATGTATATCTCGGCGTTCGGCTTTGGCAAGTGGACGTCTTCGTTTGAAAATACAAAATCTATGAACTCCATAAATCCTTTTCTTAGAAGTATAAGTTTTGAGGTTTCTCTTATTGAGTTTGTTGCGCAAGATATTATGTAACCATCTCCCTTTAATTTTTTAAGTATAGACTGTACTCTTTCGTCTTTAGTATAGTTACTTATCTCTGTTAATGTTTTTTCTTGTTTTAGTTTCCAAGCTCTATCGTGGTAGAGTTCGGGGAGACCTTTTTCTTTTGATAGTTTTTTTAGTTTTTGAGTTGTTGTTAGTGCATCGTATTTGCATAAGTGCTCTTCTTTGCTGATTGCATACTTTTCCCCTATCTCTAACAAAGCTTTGTTCAGCGCCACGAAGTGAAGCTCTCTGGAATCTACGAGCACTCCGTCTAGGTCGAATATGATTTGCTTTATCATTTTATTAATTTTGTCTTTATGTTTCCAAATGGGCTTGACCCTGACAGCCTTTTGTATTTGCATTGTTGTAGGTTTAGGCACATTGTTATTACCGACTCTGGAACTTTGATCATATATTCTGGGTAACCACTATCCCACATAATTTGTATCGATGCGCTTAAGCTATATAAGCAGTTGGCGTATTTACTCATTTGTTCTGGGCTTCCTATCGCTAGTTGGTCGTTGACCTGATTTGGCAGCGAGGCTTTTTCGTGAACAAAACTGAAGCTAAATTCATTTTTCATTTCTTTTTTATGGTCATAAACGTTGTCGCTTTCAAATAACGGCAATCTAATGTGTTTGTTTTTTAAGCAATCTTTTATTTCGTGAGTTTTTATTTGCTCTAGTACCTGCATGTCTGGCCTTAATCTTATAACTAAGTCGTAATTAATTTTTCTTAAAGAAGCGTAGTTTTCAAATATCGTGTTTGACGCTTTTATTCCTGCTAGCATAGGTATTAACCCCTTGCTTGGCTGACATGGTAGCTTGCTCGTTGGCCTTAGGAGTTTCATTGTCTCTTTAAAGTTTAGGGTTTGGTGCTTTGCTGGTTTGTAATATTGACAGAAATCGTAAGAAGGTTGATCGTCCCATGTGGTTACAAAAATATCTGGCCTTAATGGCCGTATGATATTTTCCATTATAGACATTGAGCACCCTTTCCAATTACCCAGTTTTCCACTGAACCATAAAGCTACCTTCATTCTTGAGTGACCCTTCTTATTAAGTGCCGATCTAATTCGCTTGATTTTAATGAAGGGGCGAGTATGAAATTATTGGACTCTATTAAGTTTAATAAGGTCTGCACTAGGTTTTTGGGGTCGTGCTCTAGTGGAAATACTGTTTGCGAAAAAGTTAACCATCTAACTTGAAAAGCTAAGGGGCAAGAATTGGCCCTGGAGCTCTCCTTGGCCCAGCAGACTGTTGGGACATTAAATGTATATCCGAAATATTTTATTCCGGAATCTATCGCTATCAATCCTGAGGCGTGCTTTACTAGGGATATTGCGTCCGGTAGAGACAAGCTCACTATCTCAACCTTAGCTTTTTTATTTATGCTTTGTGTTACGAATTTTTCAGTACTTGGTGTCGATAATACTTTTACTGAGTAGTTTGATGGTATTTTTAGGATTATTGAGTTTAGGTACTCCCTGCTCATTCTGTGATCGTTTCCCATATTGTCGGAGGCTATATGCATTACGATATATTCTTTTCCTTTTTTTGTTGCAGGAAATTCTAGTTTAGGCTTGGGAAAGTGAAAGAAGTAATTTTGCCAGTGTATGTCGTACCGGGTCCACTCCATCCAGTCTATGTGGAAATTAAAGAAATGATCAAAGCTCAACATTAATCTTTTTTGTTTATCTTTAATATTGTTTATGTGCGCTGGGAAGTTTTCTTCGCCGAACTGTGAATGTATCAAGTAGTTTTCTGACTTCCTTTCTATCAGGGTTCTACTTTTGTAGAAATCGTAAAGACTTAATAATGTATCAGACTGTAGGGTTTTACCTCCCGTGTCTGAGAAGAGGTGTATTTCTGCGTTCTCGTATTTGTCGAGTATCGCCGGTACGAACCTGTTGGCTAGCAAGTGATCTCCTAGCCCCCCTTCCATTCTTACTGATATCCTCATCTCCCTCGTATTCCTTGTGTGAATATATTACCCCAACCTTTAGTGAGAGTTAAGAGCCTTATTGAGGTTGTATCGCTTAACATCGATCTACTAATGCGACCGTTACTTGCGGCCTTTTTCGAGCTTGCAGTCAACTCTCGCCCCCCCCGTTTCCTAGGTTTTTCGCTAAGTATAAAGCTGCATTCACCCCTCTTCCCCCCTTATTAGTATAGTTCTTCCGTCTTTTACTATAGTATTCAACTGGGTTGCGGTCCTGTTAGGAGTTCTCTTCCTCTTGATATGCTTGGCTCTAAGCAATCTGTTTAAGCTTCCCGATATCTTACCGTAAGACATGCCTCCTAAGTCGAGGCCCATTCTTTCGTTCGAGAAGTAGATGGGCTTTCCGTGTCCAGCTTTTATTACTAAATAATTGTACAAGACTAGATCATTCCCTATCAACTTCCCGTTGATAACGTCCTCTTGTATGACTGTCGGTATCTGTATAAATTTCTTCATCCACAAATGATACATCAAAAACCTTTTTTAGTCAAGATAAATGCAAAAATTTGTACTACGGACATCCAAAAAATTGAACGATGTTAATAGTATAGGATTAATAATATATCTTTTTATTAATATATAAATATAAGATATTGACATTAAGGTGGAATTATGTTAAAGTGTGAAGATGAAATTTATAGATCTGGGAGAGGATAAGTACTTTATGGTTAAGTGTTCCGACTGGTCGGTGATACTTGAGGCATACGACGAAACGGAGGCTTGCACTGAAGCTCTAAAAGAAATGTTACTACGGAAGGGAAAAGCCTTAAGCTTATCTTCAGTAATAATCTCGCAAGAATTAAAGCCCGACGCCACAGACGAGGAGATTGATGACTTAGTCTCATACCATTCGGTGTCAAGAATGCTAGCCAATGCGGGAATGCACGAACTTTCCACTAATGTTAAGTATATCTTTGGGGCCTAGTATGAGATTAATAGGAATATCAGGATTAGCTAGAAGCGGAAAAGATTCGTTTTACGAAATGGCGGCAGAGTTATTAGAAAGCATGAACATAAGTTCGAAAAGGTATGCTTTTGCGGATTGTCTCAAAGAAGAGTGCGACGAACTACTAACAAGTAACATTAATATATCTGCATTTACAAGCAACGACAAAGAGAAACAAGTCATAAGACCGCTTCTTGTTACTTATGGAACAGAAATACGCAGAAAATTAAACCCAAACTGTTGGATAGAAAAAATACAAAGCCCAGTAAAAGAAGATATCTCTCTGAATAAAGTTGTCTTTATTACCGACGTAAGATTCCCCAACGAACAAGAATGGGTTCATCAATTAAAGGGAGAATCGGTGCATGTAACTAGGGAAGGGATAACACCTCCGAATAGAGACGAGGAAATTAACAACCCTATCTTATTCAAAGAATCTTCGTACAACATAAACTGGGGGAACTTTAATAAACAAAATATAAAAGAATCAAAACAAACAATCTCAAAAATAATGAAATCAATATTAAAAAAACCCACAACAAATAAATGAATCTAACAGACGAACAATTAATCGAGAATATACGATCTGACAGTAATACAGAAAGCAATTTAAACGAATTAATAGACAGACATAGCGGAATATATCTAGACATGGTAAACAACTATTCAAGCCCCGATAGTCCTTTCGCAAATTACGACGACCTAATTAACGACAAACAATACAAGATCTACTGCGCAGCATTAAAATACGACAAAAATAAAGGAGCCAAATTCAGCACCTACCTCGGAAACGAAACAAAATGGATGTGCTTGAATAATTACAACAAAAACAAACGAAAACCATCATTCCACTCAGATCATTTAGAAAATATATCTGAAGATAAAGAACTAACAGAAAACTCCATATCTAAAAGCATAAAAGAGGACTTATTCACTAAAGTTTTATCAATAATATCGAAGCATCCAGATAAAAGAGTTGAAAAAATATTTAATATGAGGTATATAGTTGGGCAGAAAAATAAAGTTATGCCATGGAAAGATGTAGGATCAAAAATGAAATTAAGCATACAGGGATGTATAAATATCCACAACTCAGTAGTTAACTATGTACAAGAAGAACTCGAACAAGAACTTGAAGGAGAATTAAACTTTGAATAAATTTATAGGGCTAGGGTATCTAACTAGAGATCCCACATCAAAAACAACAAAGAGTGGAAAGAATATATGTGAATTCGGAATAGCTATAAGCAACAAAGCCTCGAGCTCGGTATTGTTTATAGAAATCGAGACCTGGAACAAGGTCGCAGAAAACTGCAGTAGATTCCTAAGTAAAGGAAGAAGAGTTCTTGTTGAAGGGAGATTGCAATTATCCGCATGGACCTCTAGCACGGGAGAAAAAAGAAGCAAGGTTTACTGCGTCGGGGATTTAGTAACCTTTCTCGAAAAAAGCGATGAGCAGCAACAAAACAGTAAGGCGGACCAAGTAGCAGCTAAAATAATAGAAGAGGACGAATTCGCAGACATACCATTTTAATATGAAAAATATAATATACAAAGGACCAATCAACTCGTTATCTTTTGGTAACGTTTCATACAACTTACTAAAAGAAATGTTTCGCGCAGATATGAACGCATCAGTTTTTCCTAGTGGAAAAGTAGATGTTAGCGCGTTCTCGGAATCGGATACAGAATTCAGGGAATGGCTCGAAGATTCTGTTAATAATAGATATAAAAAACTAAACAAAGACGCTACCACTCTTCAAATGTGGCACTTAAACGGTTCTGAGAATAGGATATCCTCAAAGCAAATACTATACACTTTTTATGAACTCGACGAGCCGACAGAGGCCGAACTAAACTTAGCGAAGATGCAAGACAAGATAGTTTTCAGTAGTTCGTATGCGAGTAGCAAATTTCCGGGAAGCCATTTTTCGCCATTAGGTTTTGATACAAACTTCAATAAAACAGACAAGGCCTATATGAAGGATAAAACTCATTTTGGATTAATGGGCAAATTCGAGAAAAGAAAACACACAGAAAAAATACTAAAGTGCTGGATAAACAAGTACGGCAACAACTATAACTACCAACTAACCTGTTGCATAACAAACCCGTTCTTTAAAACAGAGCAAATGGAGGCGCTAATAGCAAATATACTACAAGGCAAAAGGTACGGAAATATAAATTTCCTCCCATTTCTTCCCCAAAACACTCAAGTTAACGATTTTATCAACTCTATAGATATAGACCTAGGAGGAATGAGTGGCGCAGAAGGCTGGAACCTACCATCATTTAACGCTTCTTGTTTAGGTAAGTGGAGCATAGTTTTAAACGCATCAAGCCACAAAGATTGGGCTCACAAAGATAACTCGATACTGGTAGAGCCTTCAGGAAAGGAAGAGGTTTACGATAATATATTTTTTCAAAAAGGAGCGCAATTCAACCAAGGAAATATTCACACATTCAAGGAAGAGGATTTAATAAAAGCAATGGAAAAAGCTGAATCTTTGTGTAAAATAGAGAATAAAGAAGGAATAAAAATGAAAGATAAATTCACATACAAAAATACACTAGAGAGGATATTAGAATAATGCCTCTATATACTTACGAACACCCAGAAAACGGAAAAACTTTAGATTTAATACAATCAATGAAGGAAGATCATGTTTTCATTGACAATAAAGGAGTAAAATGGAATAGGGTTTTTCATGCCCCGCAGGCATCAATAGACTCAAAGATTGATGCATTTGACAGCAAGGCATTCAAAGATAGCACTGCAAACAAAAAAGGTTCTTACGGAGACTTAATAGACCAAAGTAAGGAATTAAGCCAAGCAAGGAAAGACAAAGCTGGATACGACCCTATACAAGCAAAATACTTCAAGAACTACAAAGACAAAAGAAAAGGGGTTAAACATCCCTTAGACAAGGGTTAAAAAAAAGTGTAATCTATTCCTGTAATGTCTAACGCAGGAAACTTTAAAAATAATCCGTTATATACGGATATAACAAAACTAGATCACCTATCCCCTCAACCCACCTTCGCTTATAACTGGAATCAGTTAAGTGGCAGGTGGGAACCTGCGGGTGGAGGAGGAGGAGGAGATATATCTATAGGCAGTGGCGTAGTAGATATAGGAAACATAAATGAACTTATATCTGGACTATCAGGGTCCATGAATATAGGTCTAGGCGGAGATACCGTATCCGGGCTTTTAGCAAGTATTTCCTCAGGAATAGCTAATCAAAGTGGGGCTGTAATAAACATAGATAGAATTGATGCCCAGCCATGGAAGTTAATAACGAAGACGGTTAATCAAAAAATAGAGGAAGACTTCATTTTACTTGAGAACATCCCAGACGAATCTAGATACGGAACCTATTCTGGCAATACATACGGAGTGGACAGGTCAGTTATGGATGATATATACAACACTCATTTCTCCAATGCAAGAACCAATCCAAGCATTCCGGAAACAGGTCACCCAAACTATTTCATTCACGAAGAAACTTTAGATCCAAACAGAAATCTCGACTCCCAAGGGGTGTTTCACACAGATACCGCTTATGGACTGAGACAGGAAAACGAAAGGGCCAGCCCTATCAATTCTTACGAGTTAAAAGACTTCTCGGATTTGTACGACAAAGGATTAGCGGAGAGCGTTTTAATTTTTAACGAATCCCCATATCCGATACAGTTTCACACAATAGATGAAACTTACGACAACTCAAGAACGAGTGATCCAGAAAATAACAACATAATGTACCTATATCCAGATACCTCGGTACAGATTAATAGTGACGAAGCGAGAAGAGTGTTTGTTAAAAGGCCTCATACGATATCTGGATACACAGTGAAATACACAGTAACATATAAAGAAACAGGGGTTAGCGATATCGTTGTATAGTTATGCAGTTTTTTGAAATTCAGAAACCCCTAAAGAGGGTCGGTACAGACAAGTACATAATCGGACAGGACGCAATGGCTCCGCAATTAACACTTGACGGATCAAATCTTCAGGTAAAAAACGTAGAAGCGACGGACGGATTATTTATTAGCGGCTTAAACTTTATAGAATTCCTCACTGGCGACTACTCGTTTTTACAAAATATAGAAAATAATTACACCAAATCAAGACATGGACTCGGAGAGGCATTCGAGAAAGATGAAAACGGAGACCTGACCCCATCAAACTCCCCACACATATCTGACACTATGTGGATATTGAGAAACGAAAACGACCTAGAATTGAGATCCAATCACTGGAGATATAATTCAGGGCCAGAAGCTTTTACTGAGGATATATCAATTTAATAATATAAAGTGTATTATACATAATGGCAACAAGGAATTTAGTACCAAGAAATAGCGGAGAAGGTAGCGTAGGTAGAGTAGAAAAAGCTTGGGCCACAGGAGTTTTCGACAACCTATACATTCGGGACATTGAGCTATCAATGGATCAAAACGTAAGAACTACAGATAATGTTGAATTCGTAAGCGGTAACTTTTCCAGCGGCCTAACCCTGGCAGGGGTCGACATTACAGGTCTACAATCAACAATAGATCAAGCGGCTGAGGCAGCTGCAGAGTTTTGCTTTTTTTCCAACATTGAAAATAACATTGGGGTAGCAAGTAAAGATTACCACACAACACCAACACAAGAGACATTTCTCTCGGGTTTTTCTGTAGCTAGCGCAGAAGACCTGAAAGTTTATTTTCAGTGGGACGGGCCGAATGACGACTATATAGGTTCTGGATTTATAAATGGGCAACAAATCCCAACATCAAACATACAGCAAGTGGGAAGCGGAACGAGAAGATTTGTCGGGTACATTGACAACTTAAACGCGACCGGATTAAACTTTATCACAGGAGAGGCCAACGGAAGAGAAATTAAGTTGTCTGTCACAGAGTTAGGTGGAGGGCCAACGCCTACAAATATATCAATAGATGAAATTGAAAATGCTACCCCAAAACCCGGAGAATTGCTGGGGTCAACACATTTAAAAGAAGGAGATCAAATTAATATTTACGTAGACTTTAACACAAGCGATGTAGATTTAATAAAGGTGCATAATTTCGGACTAGCCAAAGAAATAGATTTTACAAACTATCAAATTCAAGACATTAACGGAACATTTAGAGCTACAATACCTGTTGAGATTTCACCCCGAAACGGAAACCTGTCAGTCGCCATACAAGCTATAAACTCATTCGGAAGCACAGGAGAACTAAAAGAGTCTTCAGATTTTGGCAATAATAGCGGAGCGAGAGACTTAGACCAGGCTTATCCAATCATATCTGCAAACAGCCCATCCAATTACAACGGAAGGCTGGACGGGCTAAGAGAGTCTGAAAGCGTATCTATAGCAAACTCTATATCAAACTGGTCAGATGGAACAGACTCTATAGAGTATCAAGCGTTAACTTCAGAAATTTTAATACAAAACCCACAATCCTTCGAGACTGACAAGGTGGTAAGTTACCAAGATGGAGTATTTAATAACGAAAACAATATTCGAATTTTTGCTTCTAAAATAGCAAATGGAAGCACAGACGAAAAAACACTTAAGGTTAAAATCGCAAACGGCCCAGTTATTACAGGGGTAGAATTAAGCCCTAACGCCCTGTCCGCCACAAGCCCAAATGTCATAGGCTCATCAGAAGTAAAAGCTGGAGATATAGTGGAGTCTAAAATTTTCATTGAAGGAAACGGAGTTTCAATGAGTGATATATCAATCTCAGTATTAAATCACGGAGCCTCAAACGGGCAGCAACAGTCATACTCATCATCGTACGCAAAGACTCAGCTACCAGATGGAAGTTTTGAATTTAACGTCCCAATTGAGATTTATGGAGCATTAGGTAATTCATCGAGAGATGGAGCTCAACCAATAAAAATAAAATGCAAAAACAACTTCCAAACACAGAGCGACGAGTTCACCTCGAGCGAGTCAACAATTTTAAACAACGGAGTTATTCCCATTCTGTCGATAAATTCAATAACATACCCAGGATCACAGCAAGCCTTAAAAGATGGCGATTCGGCAACTGTATTAAACAACGGAAATAACTTCGACTTAATATCTTATACTTCCCCGCAAAGCCAATTGTCCATATCAAACAATTTGGTATTCGAGAATAATAAAAATGTCAACTACTTAAATGGAGGTTATAACATAGAAGGAGATGGAGGCTCAAACAATTTCAAAGTAACTGCGACAAAGTCATCAAATGGAGCCGTAACAGAATCTTATAAAATAATCAACATAGCAAACGACCCATTAACCCTGTCAATAAATAACCTAAACTCTCTCGTGAAGAGTTCGAGTGCGGGGGTCCAGGACCAATTTGCCTTATCAAGCTCTCAATTAATGCTCTCAAGCCCGACCCTATCTATAGACCCAAATCAAACCAGCCCTTCGGCCTTGTCTCAAAATTCTTCGGGAACAGGAAAATCAAACAATTCGTACACGCTAACCGTTCTAGATTCAAACACAAAAGGGGTCTTTACATGGCAAGTGTCCGCGACCAACCTAGCAAATACAGAAACAACCTCTATAATATCTAACCCAAATTACACACTAGAGGGCTTTGAGCAAAGAACCGTAATAGCATCCCCCAATAACTTGGGCGCGGGACTTGCACCTATAGGTACTACGGTATCAAACGCAAACAATTTAAATTTTGAAAATGTATCAGAAGGAGGCCTCGCTAGTAACGGAGGTACATTATACTCCTACAAGTCTCTTCCGGCAGGGACCCAACTAAACAACTCTTTCGACGACAACAACAAGTTTACGATTTGTGATGAAAATGGAGTGTTCGACGAAAACGGAGGCTTCGTCTTTAACTTAGATAAATTAAATCGAGCGGCAAACAGCTCTACAAGCAACCCAGCTTCTTTCGTTGTATCTGAATAATTACAAATTATCATAATCGCGCTTGCTACAAAACCTAGAAAGCTTAGTGCCATCTTCATCGACAGATCTGAACGAGTATCTGATAACTAAGTTACCCGCCTTAGATACCTTCTCGTAAGCCCGCTTGGCAACAAGAGACCTATTAACACTCACTCTCTTTTTCTTTTTTACATTATAAAATTCTATTTCAAATAAATTATTCATATTTATCTTGATTGGCTGTTATTTTGTCAAATATATCAAGCTGAGCAGACTCTTCGCAAAAGAACCATTTATACATTAAGTCCCCCTTCATTCTCAACATCTTCTCTTCTAGCTTTGCAATTGATTCCTCTATTTGAACAAGGTACTCGAAAGATAAATTCTCTACAGGAATATCCAACTCAAGCGCAGTTTTAAATATAGCCCAAAAGTCTCCGTTCTTCTTTCCCTCCACGGCCTCATTGTAAAGCTCGCTCCTTTCATTAATCTCCTCCTCAGACAAACTTAAAGTCTTATCAGGGTGGGTTAACTTTACGATCTCTCTGTACAAATCTTTTATCCCTTCGAGATCGTCAACCTGCCCCTTATCTTCTTTCTTTTTTCTGTCGTCTAAAGGAGGCTTTATCTTTCTTTCTGAGCAAAACTGAAACATAGAAGAAATAAAAGAAGACTGAGCTTGCTTAAACGACTCAGTAGTGTCTTGATATTCTAGATCTATATATAAGGCCTTATGCTTCAACTTTAAAAAACTCTTTCGAAGAAGCTTATTAGATTCTCCCTTATTAACGTCCTTAGATACTGAATTATGCTTACCCCTTTTCATATATATTAATACACAAAAAAAGCGACCCCAAATGGGGTCGCCAAAGATAATAAATCTTTCTCGATTAAGCGGATGCCATAACCACTAACTCATAAGAGCCGCCGGAAGGAATGCCATCTGAAAACTGGAATGTTGCACCAGTAATACTTATTGAACTAAGTTGACACGCAACGATTGCGTCCTCAGCTCCAGCCTTAATCATTCCAACTGCAGAAACAGTAGATCCTGAAGGGAATGCGACAGGAAATGTTACAGACTTGGAGGAATCTCCAGTACTTAAGGCTACTGTTTGAACCCTAACATCGTTCTCGGAAGCTACAACAGCTAAACTAGAGATGTCGGTGTCAAGACCTGTATCTCTAGCAGTTAAGCTAGA
>TARA_B110000305_G_scaffold225306_1_pt1 | contig 20512 bp, 14 predicted proteins | sample TARA_B110000305 | Tara Oceans TARA_B110000305 (sample SAMEA4397930) | marine metagenome | biome: Polar Biome; feature: [SRF] surface water layer (ENVO:00010504); material: water (ENVO:00002006), including particulate matter (ENVO:01000060) such as... | depth 5 m | reverse complement strand
AGAACGGTGGTAAGATTCGTGCTACTAACGGTAACTCATCATACGGTGCATTTGGTACTGTTGCTGAAGGTATTGATAGTACAGAAACACCATTAGGTGGTAATGTTGATAACTTTGCACTTCAAGCAATTGTTTCAAACATACTTACAAACGGCGACGATATTCTTACACTAGAATATTTAAACGCTGGTGTTAACTACACAGCAGGCGGCACAACTATATCAGCAATTGGTGAAGGTTATGGAGCAGCAATTAATGCAGTACAAACAACTGACGGTGCTGTATTTGAAGTTAGACTAACTGAAACTGTAGAAGATCCATCCAATTTTGGCGGCGCAGGCTATCTTGATGCACAGAATGTTGCGCAGGGCGGTAGTGCTACGCAGATCACAATTTCAAACACTGACACTAGAGTTAATGCTGCATATATCGGAATGGCGATATTCATTACAGCAGGCGTAGGCGCAGGACAATATGGTTATATTGATACATACAATTCAGGTACAAAAATTGCTACAATTAAAAAATGTAGTGATAATAGTGCAGGTTGGGATCATGTTATTGGTACAGCAATAGTTTCATTACTTAACGAAACAACAACATACTCAATTGAGCCTAGATTATCATTTACTGCTCCGCCAAGTAGCTTATATGCAGATACAACTGCATGTCGCGCAGTTGTAGCAGACGGCAAAATAGCTAGAATCACAATTTGGAATCCAGGTTCTGGATATTCATCTGCTCCGACAATGACAATTACAGATCCGAACAATACTGTTGAAGTTCCGTTTGCTATTAGAATTGGCGATGGTGTATTAACACAGCCTACTTGGACTGATAGAGGAACAGGAATGGCAACAGCTAGTGCTACAGTCGTAGGCGACGGTTATGCTGATATGTTCCAACCAGGAAGCCTAGTTAACGTAAGTGATATTGCAACAATGCCACAAGCAGGTTCAAACATAACATTTGCTAGTATACCAGGAAAGTACTTTAAACTTGTAACAATTAGAAACGTATTTGGATCAGGTCCATTTACAGCACAGTTCCAAGTAAGTCCAGACATTACAATATCAGATGCTCCTGCAGATAACGTTACGTTTGAAACACGTATTAGATATTCGCAAGTGCGTCTAACAGGACACGATTTCTTAGATATTGGCACAGGTAACTTTGCTGATACTAACTATCCAAACACTCCAGTTAATCCAGTTGATCCAACAAAAGAAACTGTAGTAGGAGGCGGTGGCAGAGTGTTCTACACAACCACAGACCAAGATGGTAACTTTAGAGTTGGCGGATTGTTTAACGTTGAACAGTCAACAGGTGTAGCAACACTTAATGCTGATGCGTTTAACATTACAGGTCTAAATGAGTTGCAACTAGGCGCAGTTAGCTTAGGCGGAACAGGAGCAGTAATTACTGAATTTAGTACAGACGGTACATTCACTGCAAATAGTGATAACATTGTCCCAACACAAAAAGCAATTAAAACTTATATTGCTTCACAAATTGGTGGCGGTGCAGGCGAACTAAACGTCAACAGCTTAACAGCTGGTGTTGTTAGAGTGTCAGGTCAAGAAATCACTACAACAAATCTAAGTCAGATAAATATACTACAGAAGGTTAATTTTACTGGCGGAATAACTGGATCACCAGTTGCAATAAATTACTTTTTATCATCATAACGGAGAATAGATAACATGGCCACAGGAAGATTAGCAGCAGCAGACGTAAGCGGCGCAACATTAACAACAGTATACGAATGTCCAGCAGACACGTATGCTGTTGTATCAATATCCATTTGTAATAGAGGAGCAGATTCATCTGACATTAGCCTAGCTATTGCTGACATTGCTACCCCGACAAACGGAGAATATATAGAATTTGAAACAGGATTGTTGTCAAAAAACATTTTAGAACGTACTGGTATGGTTTTAGCAGCTACACAAAAAATTGTTATTTTATCGTCACAAGCTTCAGTAAGTGCTGTAGTAGTTGGCATAGAAACAGCAGCTTAATAACAGAAGAGGAATAAGGAACACACTATGGGACGATTTATAGGATTATCAAAAAATAGAGGAAGTGGTCTAGCAATTGAGGATCCAGACTTTTTAAACTCTGGATTAATACTAACCAGTAACGGTACTGGATTTGTTTTAGCTGGAGGAGCGTCTCTGGACAGAGATCCTCTTCCTGACTTTGTAAACGCTAACGAATCACTAAGCGAATCACTATCAGTAACTGGTGCGTTTGCAGACTCGACATATACATTTGCTTGGCGCGAAGGCGCACAGTACGGATTAAGTTTATCATCTAGCGGTACACTAAGCGGTAGCGCAGCATCTATGCCAGCAGCAACAACTTTAAGTATTACAGTTACAGATACAAAATACAGTAAATCGTACGATGTTGATTTAGAATTTGTTGTATCAAGCAGCAGCAGTTTTCCGGCTATTACAACAAATAACGGCAATGTTACAGTAACAGGTGGTGAAACTTACCAGTTTACTTATACCGGTGCGCCTACGGAATGGTCAATTGTTACACGAGGAAACTTACCAGCTAACGCAACATTATCAAGCGGCGGCTTAATGACATGGCCTGGCAAAAGCGGCGATAATACTACTACTACGTATAGCTTTACATTAGGTGTACGTAATGGCGACATGCCAGCAGGCAATTTTAGAACAGTTGCATTTAGCAAACAATTTTACTTTGAATCAGTTACAGGGCAACAACAATATGAAGGCGCTTATGGTCAAAACGGCGGACAATGCTCGTACAGCTGGGTTGCACCCTCAGGCGTAACACAAGTAAACGTTATGGCAATCGGTGGAGGCGGCGGTGGTCGTTATTCATGGGCAAGTTGTGGCGGACACGGTGGCGGCATGGTTTGGGCTAATAATATCCCAGTATCACCAGGTAGTTCGTATTGTGTTAAAGTTGGACGCGGCGGTTGCTGGAGTGGATCAACAGGCGGTTGTTCATGTTGGCCAGGAATGAATGCATGTGGCGGCTGTTGTGGTTGCTATGGTGGTTGCTTTGGCTTCCCAGGAAGTGTTAACGGCGGCTCAGGAAGTTGTTGTGGAGGCTACGGAATGGTAGCATATAACAACACTGCTGGCGGTGGCGGCGGTGGACCGGGCTATTGTTCACAAGCACCTGCAAACTCAAGCACATCAAGCCATAGAGGCTGCGGTGGCGGCGGTGGATCAGCAACAAGTCACCATAGTTCAACATACGGCACAGGCGGCGGTGGTGGTACTGGATCATGCGGAATGTGCTGTTATACATCAAGTCCAGTAAGTTGTGGATGTTGTGGTAACGCAGGTTACTCACACCAAACTGGTTCAGGCGGACAAGGCGGTTCAGGCGGCGGATGTGGTAGACCAGGCGAACCATGGTCAAACGGACGTGGACACGGTTATAGCTGTGGCGGACAATTTGGCGGCGGTGGCGGCGGTGGCGGCACGTCACATGGCGGCGGCTGGGGCGGACCTGGCGTTGTTAGAATTATTTGGGGCAACCAGAGATGCTGGCCTTGCTGCAATACACATAACTTATAATATATAAAAACAAGGAATTAAAATGTTTGAATCAGATGAAGAATTGCACCAACGTTTATTTTACATAAGAGTTGATGCTGATGGCGAAATGATTGAACCAACGTATATAGATCCTCAAAATATCTATTATATAATGGACTCATCATGGGACTTTACACTAGAAGAAGTTATGGCAAAGGGCTTTGCTCCTGTGCTAGAATCAAATGCAACGTTTACTAATGGTGATAACATCATCGAAACATCATTTGGTGATATTGTTAAAGATGCTGACACTGGAGTGTTTACTCAAGAATGGGTACATGCTGAAATTAGCAACTGGGAAAAACGACAAAGGTTTGTAGAACGTACACGTACTAACTTACTATTCCAAAGTGATTGGACACAAGTTGTAGATTCACCATTATCAGATGCTGATAAAGCTACGTGGGCTACATATAGACAGGCTCTTAGAGATTTACCAGCAAATATTGACTATTCGACTCTTACTAAATCTGAAGATATTACATGGCCATTACTGCCAGGAACAGAGTTACCAGTAGTAGCAAAAGAAGACGAAGACGGACACGTTCCAGTAGATCAGCCATTATAAAGTAAAAAGCCAGTTGACAAAGTCTCCTTTGATGTTATAATTAAATATAGTATCAAAGGAGATAACATGGCATTTAAATCAATACTCGTTGTAGGTGGCGGCTCTGCAGGCTGGATGGCAGCTTCAACGCTTGTAAAAAAGTTTCCAAATACTAAAATTACCCTTGTAGAAAGTAGTGATATTCCGACAGTCGGAGTAGGCGAAAGTACATTAGGGTTTATACGTAATTGGACTACTTATCTCGGATTAGATGATAAAGATTTTCTTAAACACACTAACGGTAGCTACAAGTTAAGTATTAAATTTACAGACTTTTATGATAAAGACTCAGGAGGATTTCATTATCCTTTTGGTAGTCCTTACGAATCTGATCAGTTTAATTACAATGACTGGGCTCTTAAAAAGATATTTAAACCTGACACACCGGCTAGTGATTTTGCAGATAACTTTTGGCCAGGTATGGCACTTGTAAACGAAAATAAAATATCACTAAACGAAGATGGCAAACTAGATAATTTTAGATTTGACTATGACACTGCATTCCATTTTGATGCTAGTTTGTTCGGCCAATACCTTAAAGATCATTACTGTATACCAAGAGGTGTTAATCATATAGTTGGAACTGTTGATAATATTCTAACTAATGACGACGGCATTGAAAAAATTATATTAGAAGACGGTCAAGAACTTAGTGCAGAACTATATGTTGATTGCACAGGATTTAAAAGTTTATTGTTAGGCGAAGCACTTCAAGAGCCATTTAAATCATATAATGATATATTACCAAACAGAAAGGCCTGGGCAGTACAACTACCATATACTGATAAAGAAAAGGAACTAGAAGTATATACAAATTGTACAGCATTAGGCAATGGTTGGGTTTGGAATATTCCATTATGGTCAAGGATAGGCACAGGATATGTTTATTCAGATGAATTTACAACAGACGAAGAAGCACTACAAGAGTTTAAAGATCATCTTAATTCTAATAAGATGAAGGTACATAATCCTAATAGAGTCACTGACGAATTAAATTTTAGACATATTAATTTTAGAACAGGTATACACGAACGTACATGGGTTAAAAATGTACTAGCAATCGGATTGTCAGCAGCATTTATTGAACCTTTAGAAAGCAATGGGCTGTTTAGTGTACACGAATTTATGCTAGAATTTTGTAGTCAAGTAGACAGGCCTAAAGTCACACAATGGGATCGTGATGTATATAACGCAAGTATTAGAAAAATATATAATAACTTTGCTGAATTTGTTGCATTGCATTATGCACTATCAATAAGAGATGATACTGCTTATTGGAGAGCAAATAGAGATAGAGTGTACGATAACAACTTAATGAATACTAAAAGCGGATTTAATGATTTATATCTTAGAAAAACTGATAGTAATTCGCACTACGGACAAGGCGGAATTATTTCTATTGCAAATGGTATGAACTACAATGTGTATAGTGAAATTGATGCAATGCGAGAAGCATTAGGTAAGCAAATAAACTTACAACAAAAGTTTAATGATTATCAATATGAAAGGCGCGGTAAAATGCATCAATGGAACGAAGCTGTTAAGAACCAACTTAGCGCATATGACTGGTTAAAACAGAATATATATAGTGATGGAGACTCAACAAATGAATGATGATCAGCAATATTTTGCAACGCCAAAATTATTTGATAACATTGGCGTGTTACAAGCAAAATTGCCGTTTGAATTATTTGAAGGGATATCGAATGAAATAGAAAAAATATCTAAAGAAGGCGGCGGCGAAACATATAACCATAATTTAGTCGGACACATACAAGAAGAATATTCTTTAAACCATGTAAAAGATCACATGGAAGAATTTTTAGTAGCTATGGCAAGTACATGGCAAGAGTCTAATCCAGGACTTATTGATGCATACGAAGAGGCAGTAAAATTAAAAGATTGGTCGTTTTACTTAGATTCAATGTGGTTTAATAAACAAAAGAAACATGAATTTAATCCATTACATTTTCATTCAGGCGCACTAAGTTTTGTTATTTGGATTAAGATACCATATAACTTAGAAGACGAAGTTAATTACTTTCCGCCTGTATCTGGAGCAAAAGATGATCCAGTAGGCAATGCGTATACATCAAAGTTTTGTTTCTATTATACTAATACATTAGGACGTATAACACCAGCTATGGTACCAGTAGATAAAACTTATGAAGGAACGATAGTAATGTTTCCATCAGAACTGCTTCATGCAGTTTATCCATTTTATACATCAGATGATTATAGAATAAGTGTTTCGGGCAATCTTCGAATATGCCCGCCGAAGAAGGATGAAGATTAAATGGAACAGCCATTACCAAAAGCAATAACTAATACTATGCTATTGTTTGCAACACCAGTATATTTGTTTAATGATTACGTTGGTACTGACGTACACGTTACCCATACTGAACAACAAAATGTAATTAAAAATCAAGAAGGTAATTTTTCATCTAAAGAAACTAATATTTTAGAATTAGAATCTTATAAAGTGATTAAAGATAGAATCTTACAAGGACTAGACGAATATGTTAACGATGTATTGCGTATAGATACAGACAAACATGAATTTTATATTACACAGTCGTGGTTAAATATTAATCCGCCAGGTACTAGTCATCATAGACATAATCATTCTAACTCGGTTATTAGCGGAGTGTATTATGTTGATACTACAGAAGATAACAGCATAACATTTTCTTCACAAAATGAAACTAATGTTACAAGTTTGCCTATGTTAAAAATAGATGTTAAGGATTATAATATAGCTAATTCAAATAGTTGGAATATTCCGGTACCAACAAATAGTATTATATATTTTCCTTCATCAACACTACACGAAGTTAGTCCGAATGAATCGGAGCAAAACAGAATAAGTTTAGCATTTAACGTGTTTGTTAAAGGCGACTTTGGAAACGAAAAAAACTTAAACCAATTACACTTATGAGAGACTCAATGACAGAAACTAAAAGAAGTACAGCATTTTATATAAACGGCGGCATCGGACGAGTTATATGTGCAATACCTGCATTAGAAAAGTATGGTAAACTTAATCCAGATGACGATTATATAATATTTTCAGAATTTTCGTACGAAGCATTTTCAGGTCATCCCAAGTTACATGCTAGATCTTATCCAGCAAACTCACCACATTTATTTAGAGACAAGATAAAAGATAGAAATGTAGTGATACCAGAGCCGTATGCTGTATGGGAATACTTTAATCAAAAAGCTAGTATTGCACAAGCATTTGATATCATAATTAACGGATCCCTAGATAAAGATTTAAGTAATCCGACTATTAATTTAAGTATTGACGAAGTAGTTACTGCACGTGGTATGATAGAAGATATGCGGTCTAAGCGAGGAACACCGTTGTTTATTTTTCAACCATTTGGTAGAGGAATTACATTGCAAGCAATACAGAGTCCGTCAGGACCTATTGACACGTCTGGTAAATCTTTTACTGTAGAAGGCGCTGCTAAATTAATAAAATTAATCGAGCACAAGTATTCTATATTACTAATGAATGAATTTAATATAGACTTTAGCAAATTTGGATGTAAACACGAAACATATTTTGTAGAAGACGTTAATTTAAGAAAATGGTTTGGATTATTACATGAATGTGATGCTTTTATTGGTTGCGACTCAATAGGTCAACATATTACAAATATGTATAACAAACCGTCTTATGTAGCTTTAGGATCTACATTCCCAGAGAACGTAACATATCCTAATAATTCAAATTTTACAATATTTGATTTTAATAAAGATAAAAGAGTATATAGTCCAATACGTATTACAGTTGACGAATACCCGGATAGACAAAATGAAGATGCAATGTCTTTAACAGATGATCAAATAGAAGAAATTGCAAACACAATATTAAACGATATATAATTGAGGAAATAACTTTATGAGTAAACAAGATTTTTGGGTGTTAGGAATCTCTAGAGGACATAACGCAGGTGCGTGTCTAATTAAAAATGGCAAGATTATATTTGCTATTGAAGAGGAAAGACTTGCTCGTAAAAAATATGACGGTAGTCCGTTTGCTGCTATGGTAAAGGTATTAAAGTATACTGATAGAATTGATTATATGTTTATATCACATACACAGGATCTAGAAGGCGGACCGAGAATTGACTTTACTGGAGATGATGTATATACAGGACTAGCACGTAAGTTGGGATTAATTGACCCACAAGGAGAATTGCCAAAACATCCACAAGTAATAGATCTAAGCCATCAACATCATAAAATACATGCAGCATGTGCATTTTATCGTTCAGGGTTTGATGATGCTGTAGCAGTTGTTGTTGATGGTTCGGGATCTGTAATGGAAGCAGACTTTTGTTTTGATCCAAAATATAACAGCGAAGAAATTATTAGATCTGGCATGTGGGAAGTTGAATCGTATATTGATTGCGCATATCCGTGTACATTTAATCACTTGTACAAACATTCTGGAACAAAAGATGCAATACTAACGACTATAGATACAGCTCGAGATGCTGAAGATATGTTTGGAGAAGTAGGTAATACATTCCATAGTGTACTGTCTAGAAATGCAGGCATTACTAAAACATACGAAGCAGTTACAAAATATTGCGGGTTCCAAGAAATTGAAGCTGGCAAAACTATGGGATTATTTCCATACGGTAAGCCTAACGATAAGATACCAAAATTATTTACAAAAGTTGGTGACTATGAATTATCAGATCCAAATGTTATTGTTCCGTTTTACCCAAGAGGCGCTTTAGTAAATGCGCAGTTGTATGACGAACTAAACACTGAGTTAGGTAATACTGGTGATGTTACACTAGAGCAGAATCGTAGAGATCTTGCTTATGCTGTACAAACCGAGACACAAGATCAAGTGTTAGATCTTATTCTAAAAGCAGTAGAAGTAAGTGGCAATAAAAATGTAGTATTATCAGGCGGTTACGCATTAAACTGTGTTGCTAACTATTATTACCTTACTAAATTAAAAGAACAAGGTATTAATTTATACGTTGAACCGGTATCTAATGATGGCGGCACTGCAATGGGTGTAGCACTTTTAGGGTTCCATTCAATAACACAAAGTAGTGAAAAGTATAATGATCGTGAAATTTATTTAGGATTTTCGTATGATTATAGCGACAGTGATATTAATAAGATAGCTGAAAAATACGGAGCAATCGTACAAGATGCAGATGATAACACAGCAATTGAATTGATGACTAGTAAAAATATTGTTGCATGTTTCCAAGGTAGGTCAGAAGCAGGACCTCGGGCATTAGGTAATAGAAGTTTAATGTTTGATCCAACATTTGAAGATGGAAAAGACTTTGTTAATCAAATTAAGAATAGAGAATATTTTAGACCGTTTGCTGGAAGTATACTAGCTGAAGATGTACATGAATGGTTTGATTTGCGTGGTATGGAAGATAGTCCGCATATGATGTATGCAGTTTCGTGTCAACCTGGCATTGCTGAAAAGATTCCTAGTATTATTCATGTTGATGGATCTTGTAGAATACAAACAGTAACTGAAGAAGATAATCCGTTATATTATAGAATTATTAAAAACTTTAAAGAAAAAACAGGAGTTCCTATTATCTTTAATACAAGTTTTAATCTAGGCGGCGAACCATTAGTTGAAACACTTGATGATGCATTACGTACACTAGCACAAAGTAAAATTGAATACTTGTATTTGCCTGAGTATAATAAATTATTGACTGTACGTAACTAATGAAAATTGCTGTTGTTGGAGTAGGTACAGCAGGGTTAATGTCATTATGTCATTTCCTTGCCCACTCTCCAAAAGGAACAACGGTAACAGCAGTATACGACCCAGCTATTGATATATTAGGCATTGGTGAAAGTTCAACATGGGGTTTGCCAAAAATGTTATTTCAAGGCACTGGATTTAATTTAGCAGAATATGCAGATTGGCTAGATGCTACACCTAAATTCGGAGTGTCGTGGAAAAATTGGCGAGATAACGATTTTGAATCTGTAATACAACCTGGTGGATATGGCATTCACTTTAATAACTTTAAAATGAAAGAGTTTTGCTTTATGCGTTTTGAAAAAATGTGGCAAGATACATTTAAAGTTATTGAAGGAACAGTTAGTGATATTGTAAATAATCAATCACATGCTAGTGTAATAATAAATAACAACGAAGAAACTTTTGATTTAGTGGTTGATTGCAGAGGATACCCAACAGACTATACTGATTATAATTTAATAGAAGATATGCCAGTTAATCATTGTTTAGTACATACAATTACTAAACCCGGAGATTGGAATACTACAATACATCAAGCTACTAAGAATGGATGGATGTTTGGAATTCCTTTAAAGACTAGACAAGGCTGGGGATACTTATATAACGATAAAATAACTTCAAAGCAAGAAGCAACTAATGACATTGCTGATATATTTGATACACCTGTAAATGATCTTAAATTAAAAGAATTTAGTTTTAAGCCATACTATGCTAAAACATTCTTTGATGGAAGAATTTTAAAAAACGGAAATACTTCATTATTTTTTGAGCCGTTAGAAGCACTATCAGGATTCTTTTATGAATCATCATTACGTACAGTATTTGATTTTTTAGAAGGTCAATATTCAATTGATGAGGTTAACACACAATTAACAACACTAGCACAAGACTTAGAATTATTTTATCACTATGTATATCACGGCGGCAGTACGTTTGATAGTCCTTTTTGGGATAAAATTAAAACAGCATCAACTGCAAAACTAGCTAGTAATCCGCGTTGGCAAGAAACAATAAATTTAGTAAACGAGTGTATTACAGAAGACGAGATTAAAGAAATCCCAATAGGATTTTGGTTTACTGAAAAATGGATTGCTTGGGAAGAAAAGTTTAATTATTCTTATTTTAAACAAAATGCTGGCAATTTTTACTTTAAAAAATGAAGGAAATATTAATGAAAACATTTGATAAATTTATACCCGAGTGGTTACATAAAAAAGTTGTTGATCAGCTTCTAAATCCACAACTTGATTGGCACTTCCCTAGTTTTGGTGGCATGGCGACAGACATAGCTAAAAGCAGTTTTGCAAAACAACCGTTTAATTTATTAACTAATACGTTTGATTTTAATGGAACGGATTCATTAATGTATGCACTTGATTGTTGGCTAGATGAAAACAAAGATATTTTTGAGTTAGATCATTTACATAGATGTATGATTAACTTTTATACTCCTGGTCAAAATACAGGCTGGCATCAAGACATGCACGAGGATGGTTATTATAGTTTATTATATTATGTTAACGATGCTGACGGAGGAACAAAGTTTGAAGATAAAGAGTTTGTTCATAAAGAAAACTCTGCATTATTGTTTGACTGTAAACTAAATCATAGCCCGATATCTAGCACAGTTCCTAGACGCATTAGTGTTAATTGGATCATGAAGGGCAATCTTCGTTAAATGATAAATATTATATCAGTTAGGAATAAAATATGATGGATATTAGTGCATTTATAAAAACAGGCTTACAAAATACTTTATTGTTTAAAAACAATTTAGGTACATCGCATAACGGTCCTTGGAAGCAAGTATACGTAGATACGTTACTTGACAGATGGCATATGGGATCATTTTCGTCAGCTGAATATACAATATCAGCAGATCTTGATACTAATAACAAAGAAATAATTAAAGTTTTAGTAACTGCTACTAGAGATAAAGCAAGTGTAGTTGTATATGCTAGAAATAATACCTTAAGAGATTTAATTACAGTCAGTGCTATAATAAATGATAGTCATGTTGATATCATACTAAATCCAGCTACTACGTCACCAGCTGATGGAAATCTTGGTGTTAAAGTAATACATACAGCACAATACTTCCACAATCAAAACCCGTTAACTCCTTAATATCTTTATCTGATAAATATACTTGTAGGAGTAACGTATGCCAACAATTGTAAACAATGCATTTAAGTCAGAATACGGATTTGATAGTCCGTCGTTCACTGTTGACGAACTTGGAAATATTACCGCTAGATCAATCACATTAGAAGTTGCAGAGGCTGATGATGACGCCTTCGTAACTGATTTTGATGTTACTGAAGTAGGCGGCAATTTTAGAATAGACGCAGGCGCAGTAGATAACCCTGCAATTACACTTTTTAGAAATGGTACTAAAACATTTGATTTAAATCTTAGTACACTTTCAATGAACATTTATAGTTCAATAGGCGGCTCACCGGTTTTATACGGCAGTGGCTTAAGACACTCAGATGGCACAACACAGGCTGATGCACAAGGTAAAACTACAGGTACATTATACGTATCTATTCCATCAAACGCACCGGACACATTGTATTACGGTAATGCAGATAGTTCAGTTTACGGAACAATAACAGTTGAAAACCCAACAGGGCTATTTGGCTCTGCTGCGTTAACATCAACTACAGCAGCAACTAGCACAACAACTGGCGCACTTACTGTAGCAGGTGGCGTAGGCATTGCTGAAGATTTGTACGTAGGTGGACAGTTAAACGTATCCGGAATTGGCATAGCTAAGTTAGACTCTACAACAAACTTAGATATTAACGCAGCAAACAAAATAATTTTACAAATAGCAGACACAAAACTAGGCGAATTAAATTCCACAGGTCTTGCAGTTACTATAAATAACAGTACAATAGACAATACAGTAATAGGTAGCATAACGCCAGCAGTAGCAGCGTTTTCGGCAGCAACGATAGTAAATGCTCCTACTGTAGGATCTAGTATTACTAATAAAGATTATGTCGATAGTCAGGCACTATCACTAGCAATAGCATTTGGATTATAAAACATGGCAAAAACACAGATAAAGAATTATGTATTTAAACCGGGCATCGGAGCAAACGACAACCGTTATCCAAACGCTCACGCTTTGTTAAATGCAAATAAAGAATTCATACAAAAAGAATCAACTGCATGGATTGCTGCACAAGTAGCAGCAAACGCAGCAGGCTTTATAGGGTACACATACAACCAAGAAAAATGTCAAAGAGACGTTGGCTACATTATTGATGCATATCTAACTGATTTAAGATACGGCGGAAACGAAACTGTAATAAACAATATTAAATACTACTGGGACCAAGATGTTGCTCAAGTTGACGGTGATAGACAACCTGAAATACAAACACATACGTGGATTGGTAATTTAATTAAAGATAATATTTTCCCGCAAGTAGCATATTCAGCAGCAAACACAGAAGTTAGTCAGACACTTTCGGGCACTGCTACTGAACCATTAGTACAATTTACACCAACTGATGCAACTTACAAACCACAAACTGGCGTAATGACCTTAACTGTCGGCGCACATACTATGTCAGTCGGCGAAGAAATTCAAATTGCACCAGACGCAATAACATTTACATGTGCGCTAGATGGTAACGCAACATTGCATCCTTATCCAAGAGCAACAGGTGTTCCTAACAGTACTGGAAAAGACGGATTTTATTATGCACCTCTTGAAATTGCAGGAGTAACAGCAACTACAATTACTGTTAATGTCGGAGTATCATCTGATACTTCTTTACATACATTTAGTAGTGCTACAGCAAACGGCGTAACTGCAGGCCCAAATGCAAAAATTAATACATTGGTATTTAATACAGTAGACACAATAACAAACGGACTTGCTGGATTACCTAAGAAGATCTATATTGGTGTAGGCAATGTTATAATACAAGGCAAGTGGAGTTCAAATGAACTACTGCTGGTTACAAATACTACTTCAAATGAAGTTATATATAATTTTGGTAGTGCGACACAAGGCGGCACAGTATCTATACAAGAATACGGAGCTAGTGCAGACTTTGTAAAATTCTTACAAACTACAGACGGCGTTACTACTATTAAATTAAATTATAGTACACAGTCACATTCGAAAACAGACGACTTACAAATCTTTGTAGAAGAAAGAGAAGTTAGAACACGCCCATTTGATTTTGGTACAGATGCTATTGAAAGAGGCAGAACTGCTGAACCTAAGTCAATGCTTGATGCTGACTTTGAATACGGATTACAGCCAACTAAATGGAGTGCTATTGCTACACTGCGCGGATATCCAAGTGTATACGAACTGCCGGGTACAGATACAGCAGTTACATCTGTACAAACTGATGCGTCTACTGGATCAGATGGTATTGGTCAATCATTAATTACAGTAACTACTCAAGGTCCACACGGATTTGTAGCAGGTGATCCAATAACTATTAAAGCACTAGAAAATTCAATTACTGGTGCAGCAAGAGCAGAAGGTAGCTTTATAATTGCTGCGATACCTACAACTAGCACGTTTACTTATTTTGCTAAAGCAAAAGTTGGTAGTGCAAACGGTGAATTATTAACTACTACATATACGCAATTAAGAAAAGCAGGGTTTTATACAGGTGCTAACATTGGTACACCGGAATTTACTATACAAAGTAATGGTAGCAGCGGAACACTAAATGCACAGTTAAATATACCAACTGGTGCAACAATTATTCCTTTTGATGGCCCTGCTCCAGAAGTAGGCTCACCATTAACTAACGGCAATATTCCAGTCGGTTCTCAAGTAACTGGTATTATTGATACCAGTGCAGGCGGCGGCACATATATAACGCCAGCTATAACCGAAAATGTAAATGTTGGCGAAAACAGAGTATATCTTGATGATGTAACTGGAATACTAGCTAACTTAGCAGCTGATAAAGGTAATGGAGATGCAATAAACATTTCCACAGTCGGCGCAGACTATATCGACTTTGACGGAAACTTTACATCTGCTCTAGTACCTAATAAAAAGACATATACAGGTCTTGCAGGATCTAACATAACACCATCAGGCGCAGATGCAACTTTTGATGTTACACTTGACGAAAATGCTGAAAGATCTTATACAGTTGTAATTAACACAGCAGGTACAGGTTACGCTGTTGGCGACGGTGTTAATATTGACGGATTGCTAGTCGGCGGTCAAAGCGGTGCAAATAGCTTAACAATAACTGTTGCATCAGTAGTTGCCGGCACAGGCGCTATTGCAACAATAACAACTACAGGCGCACATTGGGATGGCACGCTATCATTAACAGGCGTAACTGCAACCCATACAGGTGGTAATGGATCTGGCGCAGTGTTTGACATAACTTGGACAGCAGGAAACTTTAACTCAGTTACTTTAGCATCATCAGATGCATCAGTAGACTATGTATTAGGCGATGTAATTAAGATATTAGGTTCAGCATTAGGTGGGATTGACGAAACACACGACTTGTATATATCAATTAATTCAACTGCGGCTGGCGGAGCAATTGCTACATTAACATATGCAGGTCAATCGCCAAATGTAATTAATAACTATAACAATGTTAGTCAAATAGGTGAAATTGCATTAGGAATTACTAACATTACAGCAGCTAGTCCTGCTGTAGTTACTGTTGCATCCACGTCTGAATTAACAGATGGACAATTTCTTACAATTACTGGCGTAGTTGGAATGACTGAAATAAACGCTCAAGGCGTTTATGTTAACGTACTAAATAGTACAACATTTTCATTACATACAGATCCAGTACTATCAGTAGACTATGATGCATCTGGACACACTGCTTATTCAAGTGGCGGTGTTGCAACTAGAGCAGGCGGCCCTAATGCTACATATTCAGGCAGCACTGGTGAATTTGCATCATTAACAATTACTAACGGTAATGGCTTTTACGCAGTTGGTATTGATAATGGAGGCGCAAACTATTTGCCTACAGAAACGTTTACTGTTACAGGTGATAAACTAGGTGGAACAACGCCAGCAAATGACGTAACTATCACATTTGATAATGTTAGTGCAACTGGTGAAATTACAGTTGCTAGTATAACAGGTACTGGTTCAACAGACGGCCAAACGTTAGCAGTAACTGGTACAAATAGACAAGGTTTAAGCGGAACATTTGATGTGTCAATAGCCGGCGGCGTGTATGTTGTAGCTATTAATAATGCTGGTACGCTTTATAATGCTAACCAAACATTAAAAATATTAGGTACATTCTTAGGTGGCGCAACACCAGCAAACGATCTAAGCATATTAGTTAACTCAGTAGATGCACTATTAACAGGTGTAATTACTGGAATAACAGGTAATGGCACAGTTGCAACGCCAGGCGGCACTTATAGTGCTGTTGCAGGTACTAATAATGTTCCAGTAGGTGCAGACGCAACATGGACCGTTGCTAAAGACTATGCAACATATGATACAGTATCACCAACAGTAGCAGGCACTGGATATAATATTGGTGACAGACTAACAGTTGCAGGCAACTTAATAGACGGTGCAACTCCGTTAAATGATATTACAATTACTGTAGCAACAGTTAGCGGTGGCGGCGGCATAGAAACAGTAACATTTGCTGGTACAGCCGAAGAAGGATCTAACTTAGACCTAATATCAACTATTTTGATGTCACAAGCATCAACTGCACCAATAGCACGTACTGAGGCTATTACATATTCAGCACTTGCTACTTTAGAAATTACATTTACTAATGCTCACGGATTTGTGCCTGGAGACTCGTTCATTACTACAGTTACATCAGACGACGGATCAAATAATCATGCATTAGCATCAGGATCGTTCTTTGCTACAGATATTCCAGCACTTAATAAATTAAGATATACTGCTAGAACAGTTGGAGCAATTAATACCACTGATGATGTTTTATCAGGAATTGTTTATCCAAGGCCAGATAGCTTCTTTATACACAGACCATATGATGGGGGTGTTCAGTTAGGTACAGGCGGTCCGCAACACGGAGCACAAGCAATACGACAAAGTAAAAAGTATATTCGTTACCAATCAGGTAAGGGTATTATGTATACTACAGGTGCGTTGTTTGCACCAAGTTATGATCTTGCAAGTGTAACAGCAGACGGCATTGAGGTTGGATCTACAATCACAGTAACATGTGACGATAACGATCACGGAGTACAAGTTGGCGGCATCGTTAGATTATTAGGAATATCTACTCCAGGATATAACAGTGGCAACGAAACGGCTGTTCCGCCAAACTTTGATTACGAAGTTATTAATGTTATAGATGAAAGAGCATATCAAGTACGAGCACAACGCAGACTAGGATCGACTACAGCTAGACTAGGATTTGCTGCACAAATGAGTGTTGTATCTTGGCACGGTGCAACTGTACGTTCAGGTATCTTTGATGATCAAAATGGCATCTACTGGGAATATGATGGAACTAACATTCAATGTTGTCAGCGCACATCTACTAAACAAATTTCAGGTACTATTACATTACAAGTTAATAACAACGAAGTTATTGGTGTAGGCACAAGATTTAGAGAACAACTAAAAGCAGGCGATAGAGTTGTTATTAAAGGTATGACACACGTTATTACTAATGTACTTAACAATACCGAATTAGCAGTATCACCAGACTGGAGAGGCGTTGGTACAATTTCAGGCGCTAAAATGAACTTAGTTGTTGATAAAAAAGCAAAACAAGAAGACTTCAACTTAGATAGACTAGACGGAACTGGCCCAAGTGGTTACAATATTGACATTGCTAAGATGCAGATGATTGGTATTCAATACAGTTGGTATGGCGCCGGCTTTATTGACTTTATGCTACGTGGTAGTGATGGTAACTTTGTATTCTGTCACAGAATGCGTAACTCAAACGTAAATACAGAAGCGTTTATGCGTTCGGGTAACTTACCTGTACGTTATGAAGTTACTAACGAAGGACCTCCAGGAAAACTAGCATCACCAATGACTGATAGCCAAACTACTATTGTACTAGAAGATGGCTCGTTTTTCCCAGATTGGGGAACAGTATATATTGATAACGAAGTTATGTCGTTTGATGGTAGAACTGGTCACACACTAACAGGTGTTGTTAGAGCAGCTTCACTAACAAACTTCCAAGCTGGCGCAGATCGAATATATAACGCAGCAGCAGCAACAACACACGAAGAAGATACAGGTGTTGTGTTAATTAGTAATACTATTACTCCGTTAATTAGTCACTGGGGTAGTGCATTTATTACAGATGGCGGATTTGATGAAGATCGAGGTTATATCTTTAGTTACGCAGAAACAGGTGTTTCTGTTAGTACAACAAGACAAACAGCATTTATGATTAGACTAGCACCTAGTGTTTCAAATGCGATTGTTGGTGACTTAGGCGAAAGAGAACTTCTAAACAGAGCACAGTTGCTACTACAAGGACTTGAAATTACATCAGACGGAACTAATGACGCAAATGCTCCAATCAAAGGCGGTGTGGTTGTTGAAGGCGTGCTTAATCCTCAAAACTATCCTCTCAACCCTGGAAACGTAAACTGGGCAGGGCTAAGTGGCGTTGCACAAGGTGGACAGCCTAGTTTTGCACAGATTGCGTCAGGTGGTGGTATTAGTTGGAATAGTGGTGACACTGCTACATATACAACTGGAGCAGTTATGGCTAAAGCAACCACAACAGCAACATTAATGCCATGGTGGAACTTTAGAACAAACAGAAACTATGGATACTTTTCACAGGCTTCGTGGGAACTAGCAAACTTATCTGTTGGTGATTTAATTAACGATGCCGCAGGCTCGGGAGATTATTTCCCCAACGGAACAGCTATTCAGACAATTATTGATCAAACACAGTATGGAAGATATCTAGTATACTTTACGCAAAGGCCAAATTCAAATTCGAGTAATGGTGTAGCACAAACATTCGAAAAAGGCGGTGACACTACTAATACTGCTTCGGCATTCTTCCTTGAAAATGTATGGAACGCAACTGGCGCTAAAGCAGGTACAACTCTAAGTAATTCATCCGGAGCGCCGACTAACCAAAGCGATATTGTTTTTCCAGCCAACGCTGCGGTATCAAGTGTAGAAGGTCCATTGATATTTGGTAGTGGCGGAAGCCAAATATCATACTTTAAAGTAAACTTTAACAGTGCATATACTGGAACAGTAAGCTCAGGTGATGTATTTAACTTTGAGTTTGCCCAACCTCCATATGCACAGCCTGGAGAAACAGTATTCTCGTTTATTGCAACACCAGGTGAACGTTCTACGTTGGACTTAGCTGAGTTGAAAGAACTTACAAATACTCCATTAGGTGGTAGAGGTACATTCCCAAATGGTCCAGACGTATTAGCTATTAATATTTATAAAGTGAGCGGCGAAGCACTACCTGCAAACATTGTACTTAAATGGGGTGAAGCGCAAGCTTAAAGCGTTTCAATAAAATCAACAAAAGAACTAAGATCATCAAATATGGTGGTCTTTTTCTTTATGTCGCGATACGAAAACTTGTTTAATTCTTTTTCAGTTTGAATACCATAACCGGTTCTAACTAGTATAGGCTTTGCACCTAACTTAAATGCAGCTTTTAGATCGCTCATTTTATCACCTACATAATATCCTGTTTTAAACTTAACATGCGGGTGCTCTTTTTCACAGCGTTTAAACATTCCAAGATTTGGTTTTGCCCATTCGTCATTTTTTCTACTACTTACGCTGTAATATATTGCATCAATACTAGGACAACCTGCTTCGCCTAAAAGATCAAACATGTACTTATGTACATTATCAACATCGCTTTGTGTAAACAATCCTTTTTCAATACCGCCCTGATTAGTAATTATAGCTATTTTATGACCTAACCTACGTAACCTAGCTATAGCATCTAAACTTTTTGGAATAGGGTGAAAGTCCTGTGGACGAAAGGTGTATGTTTTTCTATCTATATTAATAACGCCGTCGCGATCAAGACCTATTACGCACTTAGGCGCAATATATCCTTCGCCCATATCTTGTTCTTTAGGTAAAACTGGTACTGCTTGAAGCGGGCTAGTTTCTCCCCAGCGGTATACACTAGACATCTGCTGGAACAGCTCTTTGAGTATCACCAGGTGCTACACGATAATTATCTTCAACACTGTCAGCTGTAGATACTTCAGTAATGCTTGAATCTTTTTGCACACAAATTAATCTGTGTGGCTGTAATGGAGGATTGTGCCATACATCGCCTTCATTTAATTCTTGTTCATGCAGAGCCGCAGTAGTAGTATCAATCCATTGCACTTTAAACTTTCCGCTATTTACAAACCAAGTTTCGTCTTTTTCTTTATGAAAGTGCATTGAAAACATTGCTCCTTCTTTTTCAAAGAACATAATTTTACCACAATACTTTTCATTAGTAGCCCAAATTAATTCGTAACCCCATCCCTTAGGAATAACTCCGCTAAGTCTAGTTGGTTCGTTATTTTCCATTAATATAATCC
>TARA_B110000305_G_scaffold75696_1_pt1 | contig 20930 bp, 21 predicted proteins | sample TARA_B110000305 | Tara Oceans TARA_B110000305 (sample SAMEA4397930) | marine metagenome | biome: Polar Biome; feature: [SRF] surface water layer (ENVO:00010504); material: water (ENVO:00002006), including particulate matter (ENVO:01000060) such as... | depth 5 m | reverse complement strand
TCTTGTTTTAGTTTTCCTATTTCTGGTTTAACGAAAAATGAATAAATGACCTATCAAAGTAAACTTTTTGAAATGACAAGTATGCATGAGAACTTCAATTTTACAATGAAATTAGATTACGCTAAAGGATTAGATAAACGTAAAAAAAACTAAAGTTTAGTTGCATTTAGGCTCAAACCAACCTCTGTATTTGAGAATCCTCCAATACAATAAGTATATTTTTGATTAATATGAATTGAAGGAATCCCGTCATTAACTATCCACACCCCCATATAAGTTGTAGAATTCTCAATAGAACACTCTGCGTAAATTAGACCATTATTAGTAAACCTCAATTCGAACAATGAGCCGTCGACAAAATCAATTAGCATTAGATCATTCGTGAGACTAGCCAATGTACCAACATATGTTGTATCAACAGAGTGATACACTTCCAAAGTGTCTTTATAATCAACCTGACATTCGATCGAGTAGTTGCCCTCTAACCCCACCAAATAACCTGTGTCAACCAGATTTGTATTCGTTGGCTTATCGCAAGAGTAAAAACCTAGAAGTGCGATTGATAAGAATAAAAGTTGTGTTCGAAGATTCATAAGCTAAATTATAATATTAGTTACTGAACGTGAATTCGTTAAATTTAGTATTAAATCATGGGATTAATTCTCGTTAAAACCTTTAAACTATGCCTATAATTTCTTAAATTCGCAATCGATTTAAAGAAAAATCCCTTATGAAAATTCTTGTATGTATAAGTAAGTCTCCAGATACAACTTCAAAGATTGCTTTCACTGATGGTAATGCGAAGTTTGATGAGAATGGAGTTCAATATATTGTTAACCCATACGACGAGTGGTATGCGCTTGTTCGCGGTTTGGAACTTAAAGAAGCAAATGGTGGATCTGTAAGCATCATCACTGTTGGTGGAGCTGCAGACGACGCGGTTATTCGCAAAGCATTGGCTATTGGCGCTGATGAAGCAATTCGAATTGACGCTGATCCCACAGACGCTTATTTCGTTGCAATGCAAATTTCAGAGTATGCTAAGTCGAACGGTTTTGATTTGGTGTTAACTGGAAAAGAAACGATCAATTACAACGGTTCTCAAGTTGCTGGTATGATAGCTGAAGGAATGGATTTACCATTTATCTCTCTTGCGTCTAAACTAGACATCAACGGAACGACAGCGACTTTGGAAACTGAAATCGTTGGAGGTGTTCAAGTTGTTGAAGCTGAATTACCCATTGTTGTCTCATGTGCAAAAGGAATGGCTGAACAACGAATTCCAAACATGAGAGGAATTATGGCAGCTAGAACAAAGCCTTTGAATGTAATTCCTGCGGCCGAAGTTGACACTTTAACTTCTTTCGAAAGTTATTCACTTCCAGATGCTAAATCCGAATGCAAGATGATCGACCCAGAAAACATGGACGAGTTAGTAGAGTTACTTCACAACGAAGCGAAAGTTATTTAATCCCATTTAGAATATGTCAACATTAGTATATATCAATAGTAACAATGGTCTTGCAAAAAGTGCTTTGGAAGCCGTTACATACGGAAAGAAATTAGGAGATGATGTAACTGTAGTGACTTGTGGTTCTGCAGACGCATCTAAATTATCTCAATTAGGAGAATATGGAGCGTCAAAAGTGATGGTCGATCGATCAGTAACTTCGAATGATGCTCAACAAATTTCAAATTTAGTTAAGACAGCTGCTGATAGCGTTGGAGCAACTACAATAGTATTCTCTCATGATTTAATAGCGAAAGCGGTTGCACCGAGATTATCGGTAAGATTGAAAGCTGGATTGGTGAGTGGGGCAATTGCTGTTCCTGAAGGAAATACAGTTAAAGTGAATGTTTTTTCTGGTAAAGCTTTTGGAAATGTAAAAATTTCAGGAGACAAAAAAATCATCTCGTTACTTCCAAATAGTATCCAACCAGAAGCAGGCGGTTCCGCTTGTGGAGTTGAGGAATTCAATGGAAATGCTGGCCAACCAAAAATTAAAGTACTCGAAACAAAAAAACCTGAAGGAGAAATTCCTTTGCCAGAAGCTGAATTAGTAGTATCAGCAGGAAGAGGCTTAAAGGGGCCAGAAAACTGGGGAATGATTGAAGATTTAGCGGCATCACTTGGAGCGGCCACAGCTTGTTCAAGACCTGTTGCAGATATCGGATGGAGACCTCACCACGAACATGTTGGACAAACAGGTGTAGCTATTCGACCAAACTTATATATTGCTGCTGGAATCTCGGGAGCGATTCAGCATTTGGCTGGAGTAAATGGTTCTAAAGTAATCGTCGTTATCAATACTGACGCGGAAGCACCATTCTTCAAAGCTGCAGATTACGGTGTCATTGGAGATGCATTTGAGGTAATTCCTCGATTGAATGAAGCAGTTAAAAAATTGAAAGCTTCTAACTAGTTTATGCTTAGAAGTATTATTTTTACATCAATTGGGGAAGCCTAAATCGCTTCCCTATTTTTTTTAGGACAACCTATTAACCGTTAAATGGAAAAAGTTAAGCTTGAAATTGTAGGACTTTCTTACAGCCAAACGCAGTCTGGTGCCTATGCATTGGTATTGTCAGAAGTTGAAGGGAACAGAAGACTTCCAATTATTATTGGTGGATTCGAAGCGCAAGCTATTGCTATTGAGTTGGAGAAGATGGCTCCTACTCGTCCATTAACACATGATTTATTCAAAAATTTTGCAACAACATTCAATATAGAAGTGCAAGAAGTCATTATTTACAAGCTTGTTGAAGGCATATTTTATTCAAAATTAATTTGTGTTCGCGAAGGTGAAACTGTCGAAATTGATGCTAGAACTTCTGATGCTATCGCAATTGGAGTTCGCTTTGCTTGTGACGTGTACACCTATGAGAACATCCTTTCAAGTGCTGGAATTTTATTGGACGAAACTTCAATGGAAGACGACGAAATGGTTGTTGAAAACATTGAAGAAGAAGCCGGAGGAGATACAATTGAAGCTATTTCTAATGAGGAACTTCAAAACAGATTAAACCAAGCAATTGAAAATGAAGACTACGAACTGGCTTCAAAAATAAGAGACGAAATCAACAAGCGAGAAGCTTAAACTGAATTGAATTCAGGCTTGGATTGCAATTGCTTGAGGAATAATAATTGCTACGAATCAACCTTTCACTATGGGAATCAAATTGAGATTAACGGTCCTAAATTTTCTACAATTCTTTGCTTGGGGTGCGTGGCTCCTATCAGCAGGATCTTATATGTACGTGAGTTTAAATTTCTCTGGAATACAAATTGGCGCTGCATATGCGACAATGGGATTCGCCTCTGTTTTTATGCCGGCGTTAATGGGCATTGTGGCTGATAAATGGATCAGCGCTGAGAAAATATTAGGGGCGTCACATTTAATTTTATTTGGACTATTAATCGCCCTAGCAAAAGCAACAGACTTCAATTCGTTCTACCCATTAATTTTCCTTGTCTCTATGTTTTTCATGCCTACAATTGGCTTGAACAGATCCATTTCGTTCGGAACTCTAGAGAGTCGTCAAATGGACATCATAAAAGTTTTTCCTCCGATCAGAGTTTGGGGAACAGTAGGATTCATTCTCGCTGCATGGCTCGTGGACTTCTTGGAAATTGGAATTACACCAAATCAATTTTACGTTAGCGCAGGAGCTTCCTTTATACTAGGGGTCTATGCTTTCACTTTACCAAGAGTCGGTATTCAGGAGTCATCAGAAAAAAAGACTTTTGTGGAGTCTTTAGGACTTAACGCATTTGCGTTGTTCAAAAAGAAAAAAATTGCCATTTTTCTTATCTTCTCTATGCTACTTGGATGCGTTTTACAAATATCAAACATGTGGGGCGACGGTTTTTTACAAGATTTTAGAGGAGAATACCCCGATTCATTTGTAGTAAAACATTCTTTGGTGTTCATTTCGTTATCCATGGTTTCAGAAGCACTCTTCATATTAGCCATACCATTCTTCTTGAAGAAATTTGGCATCAAAAAAGTAATGCTCCTGAGTATGCTCGCTTGGGTTTTACGATTTGCCTTCTTCGGTATAGGTGATCCAGGAAGCGGATTCATTTTCTTGACATTATCAATGATTATTTACGGAATGGCGTTCGACTTTTTCAATATCTCCGGTTCGATGTTCATGGCAAAAGAATCTTCTCCTTCAATCCGATCTAGTGCGCAAGGATTGTTCATGCTAATGACGAACGGACTAGGAGCCATTATTGGGGCATACGGCAGCGGATATATTGTTGATCTTTACACCGGAGCAGATGGAATGAAAGACTGGTCAACAATTTGGTACATCTTTGCTCTATATGCTCTTGTCGTAACTATTGCATTTGCATTGGTCTTTAAATACAAGCACGATCCAGAGGAACTTGGCGCCGTCAAACATTAATCGCGATATTAATGGAATTGATCGATCAAATTTTTGATATTCAATCAAACGAAGATTTCGAAAAAGTAGCATTAGAAGTTTATTCATTCCAAAAGGATAACTGCACAGTTTATTCAGAATATTTAAACGCGTTGAACAAACCCGAGCCTGCCAACGTTTCCGAAATTCCATTTTTGCCCATCTCTTTTTTCAAATCTCATAAAGTCATATCTGGAGACTCACAAGAACAGGTTCTTTTTAAAAGTAGCGGAACGAGTAGCGAACGTTCTCAACACTTCGTTTTGGATACCGAACTTTACAAAAAATCATTTATTGCGATTTATAAGGATCAAATTGGTGATCCAAAAGATCAAGTAATACTAGCTCTTCTTCCTAATTACTTGGAACAAGGTGAATCAAGCCTAGTATATATGGTTGATGAATTAATCAGACAAAGTGAATCTCAGCTTTCCGGTTTCTTTTTGGAAAATTATTCAGATTTGATAACAAACTATAACCAAGCCATTGCTTCAGGTAAATCGGTCGTAATCTTTGGGGTCTCATATGCATTACTTGACCTGGCTGAATTAAAGCCAAACCTGTCAAAGGCCACGATTATTGAAACGGGAGGTATGAAAGGTAGGCGCAAAGAGCTTTCTAAGAAAGAACTTCATGCAGCTTTGAAAAAAGGGTTTGACTGCGCTTCCATTTCCTCTGAATACGGAATGACAGAGCTTTTATCACAATCGTATAGTAACTCAGATGGAAAGTTCGATCAACCTGCTTGGATGAAAATTATGATTCGTGACATCAATGATCCATTCTCTTTTGTGAGAGAAGGAAAGTCTGGCGGGATAAACATTATTGACTTGGCAAATCTAAATAGCTGCTCATTTATTGCCACTCAAGACCTCGGTAAAATGACAAATAATCAATTCGAAATTTTAGGAAGATTTGATAATTCCGATATTAGAGGTTGTAATCTTTTAATAGAATAACATCAAAACCTATCCTTCTCAAGGATTGATTATCTTTACTTTAGATTATTAAAATAATGAGTGTTCAAACAATCTTAATTCTAGTCATCATTGGCGTCTCTGCTGGAATCCTTAGTGGATTTGTTGGAGTTGGCGGTGGCGTTATTATCGTTCCAGCCTTAGTGTATGTTTTAGGAATGTCACAATTTGAAGCTCAGGGAACCAGTCTATTCGTTCTATTATTACCAGTTGGTATTTTGGCAGTGATGAACTATTCCAAAGCTCAAACTATCAATTGGAGGTTTGGATTGATAATAGCGGTGACATTCGTAGTGGGCGGATTTGTAGGCTCTAAAATCGCTCTAAAAATCAATCCTGCTTACGTAAAACTTATATTTGGAGTATTAATGGCATATGTATCAATTAGAATGATGATGTCAGGTATAAACACGTTTTCAGATGAATCTTGAAATAAAAGAGAAAATAAAAGGATTATCGGCTGCGCTTAAAGCAAAGGTTTTGTTGCATAGAGAACATTTACATGCCAATCCCGAACTTTCCTACAAGGAATATGAAACAATGGAATATGTTTCTAAAGCACTTATTCAACTCGGGATTTCTCATGAGAAAGGAGTTGGTGAAACGGGAGTCGTCGCAATAATTACAGGTGAGCACCATAAAGTCGATCAACCTTGTGTTGGTTTAAGAGCAGATCTCGATGCCTTGCCAATTCAAGAAGAAAACGATATAAAATGCAAATCTAAAGTTGATGGAGTTATGCACGCTTGTGGGCACGATGTTCATACTTCAATATTACTTGGAACAGCAGAAATATTGCACAACTTACGAAACGAATTACCACACCCTGTCAAACTCGTTTTCCAACCGGGAGAGGAACAAAATCCAGGAGGTGCGACATTAATGATCCGAGATGGAGTTTTAGAAAACCCTTCAGTATTTAAAATGTTCGCGCTTCATGTTTTTCCAGACATGGAAGTTGGAAAAGTTGGTTTTAAGGAAGGACTTTACATGGCTTCTTGTGACGAAATTCATGCCACTATTCACGGAGTTGGAGGTCATGGTGCAACACCGCATAAATGTATTGACCCCATTCTAATTGGAGCAGAAATTGTGACTTCATTACAGCAAATCGTAAGCAGAAAATGTGATCCTAAAACTCCATGCGTACTTTCATTTGGACATTTTGAAGCTTTAGGAGCAACAAATATAATTCCATCAAGTGCTCATTTAAAAGGAACGTTCCGAACAATGGATGAGCCATGGAGAGCCGAAGCTTTGGAGCTTATTCGCATGAGCATGGAGAAAATCACTGAAGCATCAGGGGGACGATTGGAATTGAATATTAGTAAAGGCTATCCGTTTTTGGAAAACGACTCTGAAACAACACGTGCAATGAAAGCAGTTGCCATTGACTTTCTTGGAGAAGACAAAGTTGATGATTTGCCTATTCGATTAACTGCTGAAGATTTCTCTTATTACTCACAAGAGATCCCTGTTTGTTTTTTCAGGCTTGGAGTCCGCAATGAAGACAAGGAAATTGTTTACGGAGTGCACCATCCAAAATTCAATATTGATAATGATTCACTCGAAATCGGGATGCAAATGATGTCATTAGCAGTTTTTTCTTAATTTCAAAGTGTTGAGCAAACTACTCTACATATCTATCGCGGTATTACTACTGGTCTCATGTTCTAGAGTTAAGAAATCTCAAAATAGAATTCAAGGAACATGGGAAATCGTAAGCTACCGCCAAACCGACGTTGCTGGATTCACAGAGTTTTATGACGCAGTGGGTACAATCACTTTTGATGAAGATACTGATAATACGTTCACGTATGTTGAAGATTACACCTACCAGGGAGCTTCGGGTCCTATAATTGTTCAGAGGTCTGGGATTGGAACCTTCACCAATGACTTTGGAATGGACCATCAATTGGACTTTGTTCTTCCTATTACAATAACATTGAACAATTGTACATTCCGGTTAATTACCAAAGACGATTTAAAGATTGAACAGCGTGGAACTCAATTCACGCACATGTTGGTATTAAAAAATGATTAGTTCGCCATTTCGCTCATAAATTTGATCCACATGAGACGTAATTCTTCTTCGGAATAATCTCCATCAAATTCATCGTAGGCTTCTTTTAAATCATCTGTTTCAGCGTCAGAGAAATAATCATAAATCTCTTCTTGATTATCTTCATCAAGGATATCATCGATGTAATAGTTGATATTAACCCTGGTTCCAGAATGAACAATCGCTTCGATTTCATCGATAACTTCATCTACTGATTTTCCTTGAGCTCGACCAATGTCTTCCAGAGGGAGTTTACGGTCTATGTTTTGTATTAGCTGAACTTTAAGTCCTGATTTGTTCACGACTGACTTCACAACCATATCCTGAGCACGTTCAATATTGTTGTCATCAACGTGTTTCTGAATGAGCGCAGTGAACGGTGCACCATATCTAACGGCTTTACCATTTCCTACCCCCTGAATGTTTGTCAATTCTTCAATCGTCACAGGGTATTGCCAACACATGTCTTTTAGGGACGGTTCCTGGAAAATAACAAATGGTGGAATCCCTTTTCGCTTGGAAAGGCTTTTACGTAGGCTCAATAATTGATCGAAAAGAACTTCATCAAATGCAGCCCCCTTTCCTCCTGTCGTGATATCGTCATCGCTGTCTACGACCAAATAATCCCGTTCTTGAATTAACATGAATGGCTTTGGGTTCTTCATAAACTCACGGCCTTGTGCAGAGATTTTCAACACTCCATACGTTTCAATATCCTTTATCAAGAATCCAGTAACAACAGTTTGACGGATTACAGCATTCCAAAAATGCTCATCCTTGTCCTTACCAATTCCGAAAAGTTCATGCGTATCGTGTTTATAAGCAGAAATATCATTGTTATTTGTTCCTGCCAAAAATGCGCAATAGTGCTTTGACTTCTGAGTTTCCTTCAAGGCATCAACGGAACGAAGAAGGTTCAATACGTATTCGCCTCCTTCATGCTTGTCTTTCGGGTACTTACAGTTATCGCATTTTTCATTGCAATTTGACTCGTCATACTCTTCTCCAAAATAATGAAGAATCATTTTTCTACGGCAAACTGAAGTTTCTGAATACGAAGCAATTTCGTTTAACAATTGACGGCCAATTTCTTGTTCGGCAACCGGTTTTCCTTGAAGGAATTTCTCCAGTTTCTCAACGTCTTTATAACGATAAAATGAAATACATTCTCCTTCTCCTCCATCTCGTCCAGCACGACCAGTCTCCTGATAATAACTTTCCAATGATTTTGGAATATCGTGATGAATAACAAAACGAACATCTGGTTTATCGATCCCCATTCCAAATGCAATCGTTGCAACGATAACATCTACATCTTCCATTAAGAACATGTCCTGGTGTCTGGCTCTCGAACCGGCATCCAAACCTGCGTGATACGGGAGCGCATTGATTCCATTCACTTGCAAAAGTTCAGCTATTTCCTCAACCTTTTTCCGACTAAGACAATAGATAATCCCGCTTTTATCAGCTTTTGTTCTTATGTATTTTATGATTTGCTTTTCAACCTCTTTTTTAGGGAAGATTTGATAATATAAATTATCTCTATTAAATGACGATTTGAATACTTTCGCATCTGTCATATTCAAGTTCTTCTGAATATCACCTTGAACTTTAGGTGTCGCTGTTGCAGTTAAGGCAATAATAGCCACATCAGATATCTTCTCGAAAATTTCTCTTAACCTTCTGTACTCTGGTCGGAAATCATGTCCCCATTCTGAGATACAGTGTGCTTCATCAATTGCAAAAAATGAAATTTTCACTCCCCTAAGAAAATCAATATTCTCTGCTTTAATTAAGGACTCAGGAGCAACATATAGCAACTTTGTTTTACCGTCAGTGATATCCTGCTTAACACGTGTAATATCCGTTTTTGATAAAGACGAGTTTAAAAAGTGAGCAATTGAATCATCGTCACTGACATGACGAATTGCATCCACTTGATTTTTCATCAAAGCGATCAGTGGGGAAACAATAATCGCAGTTCCTTCGGACATTATCGCGGGGAGCTGGTAACACATTGATTTCCCTCCACCTGTTGGCATAATGACAAAGGTGTTGTTTCCGGCTAAAACATTATGTATGATTGCTTCTTGATCTCCTTTGAAGCTATCAAAACCAAAAAATGATTTTAAGGCCTTTTTTAAATCCATTATTGAATTAATATTTGTCGTTATTCGTTCGTTGTAATTACTATCTAAAATACTAAAAAATGAAACACGACCACTTATAATTCATTAAAATAAGACCGAAAGATAAAGTTCGTTGAAAATTGAAAACTAGCGTAAGTTATTGCGCTTGAATCGCTATTTTTGCAACTCGGAATGGAACCAGAAAAAAAAATGTCATTTTTGGACCACCTTGAAGAACTGAGGTGGAGAATAGTGAAGTCGGCAATTGTGATTGTCATATTCGCTGTTACGCTTTTTTCTTTGCAAACATGGATCATGGAAAACCTATTTCTTTCCATGCAAAAACCGAGTTTCATCACCTTTCGATTGATGTGCCAGTATTTCAATATTTGTGTTGAAAGCATTGCAATAGATAATCAAAGCATCGAAATGACAGGCCAATTTTCCTACTCATTAATGATGAGCATAATGGGAGGTTTTGTTCTTGCATTTCCATTTATATTTTTTCAAATCTGGTCATTTGTAAAACCCGGGTTAAAACAGAACGAAAAAGGAATTGCGGGTGGAATTGTTATTTACGTGAGCATTTTATTTTTCCTAGGGATCACCTTCGGTTATTTTATTGTTGCTCCACTTTGCGTTCAATTCTTTGGCAATTACGTTATAAGTGATGTTATTAAGAACAATTTTACGATCAGCTCTTATTTGGGATTGGTTCTTTCAACGATATTCTATACTGGACTTTTATTCTTATTACCTGTTGTTTCATACCTATTCACAAAGCTGGGTGTCGTTTCTTCAGACTTTTTGAAAAAATACCGAAAGCATGCAATTATTGGTATTCTTATTTTGTCTGCATTAATTACTCCACCCGACCTAATCAGTCAAGTCATCGTGGGGATTCCAATTGTACTTCTTTACGAGGTTGGAATATTTGTTTCAAAACGTGTAGAGAAGAAATCAAAAAATCCATAAACAATTCGCGCATCTTATTGATTTTCTTCGTTAATTTATAGGATATAAAATCTCTAATGAAAACTGTTCTAATCACCTTTCTACTTATGCCGCCGCTATTATCTGTGGCGCAAAAAACAAAAGTAGAAGGAATAGTAATGGACGGACTTTTTGGAGAGCCACTTCCATTTGCAAAAGTCCAATTTCAAAATTCAAAAATTGGAGTTTACACAGACAGTGTTGGTCATTACATGCTCGAATCCTATTACGCTACTGATTCTCTTGTGTTTACATTTACCGGTTATATTAAAAGCACGGTGTTCATCAGCAAAGATCAATCTCAAGAAGTCAATATTACACTGAATGTTCTTCAATCAGATGTTGCCGCTGTATTTGTTCGGCCACTTGACGAATTGCCTTCTACTCGCTTGCACAAAAGGATAATTGCGAACAAACCGATCAACAATAAGGAGAAGCTTGCGTCGTATGAATATGAAGTACATAACAAAGTTCAGCTTGATGTAAATAATATCGGAGCTAAATTTAAAGAACGTGGTTTGGTTAAGCGCCTCGATTTAATCATGGAGTATCTCGATTCTTCGGACAATGGAACCAGTTTCTTGCCCGTAATATTAAGTGAATCTGTTTCCGATTTCTATTATAAAAAAGATCCGAAAAAGAAAAGAGAAGTTGTAAAAGCAACAAGAATCAGCGGGGTTGAAAACCTGCAAATGAATCAATTCCTTGGTGATATGTATTTGGATGTCAACATTTACGACAACTACATCCCGCTTTTCAATAAATCATTTATAAGTCCTGCCGCAAATTTCGCTAGGAACTTTTACAAATTCTATTTGGAAGACTCAACATTTATTGGTGAGCAATGGTGTTATAAATTACGTTTTGCCCCAAAGAGAACTGGAGACATGACGTTTGAGGGCGAAATGTGGATTCACGATACAACTTACGCTGTCAAAAGTTTTAAAGCAAATATCTCACCTTCCACGAATATCAATTATGTTCAAGGACTTTATATCGAACATGAATTTGAACTGGTTGCATCTGAAGTTTGGATGCTTGTCAGTGAAAAGATGATTGCTGATTTAAAAATTGCAAAAAAGGCGAAAGTTTATGGCTTTTATGGAAGAAGGCATTCGACTCGAGAGAATTATGTTATCAATGAAGTTCGCCCACCTGATTTCTACAAATCAAACAGTACGGTTGAAATGCTTGATAGTGCAGACCATCGGACAGATGAGTTTTGGACTACGATTAGGCATGAACCTTTGAGCGAACAAGAACAGGGAATTGATAACATGATTGACTCCTTGAACGATGTCAGTTTTTTCAAATCTCTTAAGAATGTTATTTACCTTGCGACGACGGGTTATTTCCCACTAGGTAAAGTTGAAGTAGGATCTGCTTTCTCTTTGACAACAGTAAATCCCGTTGAAGGATTTAGAACCGCTTTTGCACTTAGAACGTCTAATAATTTCAGTAAGCGAATAGAATTTGGTGGTCGATTGGCCTATGGTTTTAAAGACAAACAGTTCAAATACGGCCTTTCCACCCGGTTCAATATTACCCCGAAAAAACGTGGAATGCTCACGGCGTTCTACAATTACGACATTGAGCAAATAGGTCAATCCCCAACAGCAGCAGCAGTTGGGTCTACTTTTGGAACCCTTTTGAGAACAGGGCCTTTGGACAAGCTAACGTTCGTTAAGAGAACAGGGATTAATTTGGAAAAGGACTTTGGAAAAGACGTTGTTCTCTTCGGAGGTTTTGAATGGAAAGAATATAAAACCCTTGAGAACAGTGTCGTAGATTATTTAAAACCAAATTTAATAACTGGCATCGACGATACGATTACCCGAATTCAAACAAGTGAATTTATTGCGCGTTACCGATGGGCGAAGGACGAAGAGTTTTTATCGGGCTCTTTTGACAGAACTTCAATTCGATCGAAGTATCCCGTAATATCCATTCAAGGAATTTTTGGAATAAAAGGACTGCTAGGGGCTGATTACAATTATCAAAAAATTGATTTGTTTATTGAACACAATACCCGGATAGGTATTTTAGGTAGGATTCGATATGGTCTAAATGCGGGAGCGTTATTTGGAAATGCTGCGTATCCATTTTTAAACATTCACGCAGGCAATCAATCGTACTGGTTGCAATTGAATACATTTAATAAAATGAACTTTTTCGAATTTATTTCTGATCTATACGTTAGTGGGTTGATTGAAAACCATTGGGACGGTTTATTTTTGGATCGTATTCCATTGATTAAAAAATTAAAGTGGAGATTGGTGACAACCGGTAGAATTGCATTTGGAGCCATTTCAGACCGACATACTGCCGAGATGAGACTTCCGGATTTCACGAAGCAATTCGGTAATACACCTTATGTTGAAATAGCAATGGGAATTGAGAATATCTTCGCCGTTGGACGGGTAGATGTCTTCTGGAGACTAACACACTTAGAACCAAATGTTAAGATTATGCATATTAGTAACTTTGGAATTCGCGCGCGTTACGCGTTGAATTTCTAAAAATGAAATATGAAGTTATTTACAGAGCTTATTAAGAAATCGTACAAAGGTAGAAATGTAGTAAACGGCGTTTCTATCGAAGTGAACCAAGGTGAAATTGTCGGTTTACTGGGGCCAAACGGAGCAGGTAAGACAACTTCATTCTATATGATTGTTGGATTGGTTAAACCGGATTCAGGAAAAGTATTTCTAGATGAAACTGAAATCACTCAATTCCCAATGTACAAGAGATCTCAGCTAGGAATTGGCTATTTACCTCAAGAAGTATCTGTTTTTAGAAAGCTGAGTGTAGAAGACAACATCATGGCTATTTTGGAGATGGGTAAATTGAATAAAGAGGACAGAAAAAAACGCCTTGAGCAACTTCTTGATGAGTTTAGCTTGAACAATGTTCGGAAAAACCTCGGAAATAGATTGTCTGGAGGTGAGAAAAGGAGAACAGAGATCGCAAGAGCATTGGCCACGGATCCTAAATTTGTTTTATTGGATGAACCTTTCGCAGGTGTTGATCCAATTGCCGTTGAAGATATTCAAAGCATCATTTCAGAATTGAAGAAACGAAATATTGGAATCTTGATCACGGATCATAATGTTCAAGAAACGTTATCAATTACAGATCGTGCTTATTTACTTTCAGAAGGTGAAATTTTAAAGTCAGGAACACCGGAAGAATTGGCTGCCGATGAGCAAGTTAGGCGTATCTATTTAGGCCAGAACTTTGAATTAAGGAAGAAATAATTTTTTAAGTCGTAAGAATTAGATAACTTAGTTTGGATCAAGAAATAATTAATTCTCAACCAACTATGAAAAATTCAGCTACTCTATCAATAGCAATTATCGCTATAGCTCTTTTAAGCGTCTCTTGTAACAAACGCTGTGATTTAGAATCAGAAGATATTTCTTCTGGAGCTGTTATCACTACAAACCCTGGAAATGAAGATCAATTAGTAGTGATCTATCCTTCAGCAGGAAATATGACAGAAAGTATGGCAGGGGATTATCATATCAACGCAACTGATAGTTACGCAAGTAATTTTGAGGTAAGTTTTGATGGGGGGTTTACAAAGTCACCGGTTAATTATAGTGCTTATTCAATTCTTGCCAACCCGATTATTGTCGGTTGTGATGTTTGGTTTGAGAAGAATGTCGAATTTGACGATATTAACTTCGTGGTTGACTATACATTAACCGTTCATGAATGCAAAAACGGGTGTGATGAAGCAAGATATCTTGAAAACTATGTACTAGTTCCAACAATACCATCAAATTATACAGTCAATTACATTGTAGTGAACTTATAAAAAAACGAACAAATTAATCCAAGCCGTTTTGATTCAATCGAAACGGCTTTTTTCGTGAATAAAAGTTAGGGCATAAAAAAACCCTCTCACTCGAGTAGAGTAAAAGGGGTATAATGTCTTTACAGGTTACCTAAGAAGGAAGTTGAGAATCATCTAAGTTCTCTACACTCCCACTCTTGTTCCCATATGCTTCACAGTGTCCACCTTTAGATGATCCACAAGAAGCTACTACTGCTGTCAAGATCAAACCTAAAAATGCAAATGCCAATACTCTCTTCATGCCGGTTGGTTTTAATGTTAATACTAAGGTTCTATTGTTGTTGTTGTTGTTATATACAATATAACGACAAATCTACGATAAATTGTATAATCGTTGAAATAATCTTATCCACACACCCATCTATAAAAGTCAGAGATTAATGAATAACAAAAGCTTAAAACGCATTAAACATAACAGTAATGGGAATTGATCTAAATCTCAAAAAACACAATTTTCACCCAACAAAAGTTACAGCAAGCCTACTATTAAATCAGTTATCAACAACAATGTGATAGTTAAGAAGAGATTTCTTTAGCGCTTAAATGCTCGATGCCACCACTTTTATTTCCATAGGACTCACATGGTTTTTGTTACTTTTTGTGTCCGCATTAAGCAATCACAAGAGTTAGAATCAATCCGAATGTAACGAAGGCGAATACTCTTTTCATAGTTCAAGGTTTTAAGAATTAAAGCACTGATATGCTGATGCATAAAGGTCATTTCAAAAATAATTACACTTTTTGAGGCGAATGATGACTGATTCTTATTGAAATAAACTAATTTTCATATCGTTAGAAACTCCAATGCGCATAATCTATTTGATTTTCATATTTTGCCTGCCTTTTCTAGGCTACGGTCAAAAAAAGTACACATTAGTGTACAAAAACTCGAGTTATAAAAGTTTTATTAAGAATCCAAGCACGCAATTTAAAGACAGTACAAGTGCGATTAACTATGCATCAGAGCTTCAGAACAGCGCAATTTCTAAAGGCTACCTTTTAGCATCCGTCGATAGTATTTTCTACGAATCAAATAAAAGCGCAATTATCGACTTCTCGTTGGGGCCTAAATTCAATGGATCAGAATTGAGTATTGACAAGAAAGAGCTTGAGTTCATCAGAAAATATGAGCGCATCAATGAAAAATTGATCAGCAACCTCGAATTTACGCCGCGTGAAGTGCGTGCTCTTCTTTCTAAAATTCACAGCGCCTATCTAAACAATGGATACCCTTTCGTGGCGATTCAGTTAAGCAATCACCAAATCATTAACAACGTTTTGAAAGCGGATATTAAAATCGAAAAAGGGAAGATCAAAACCTGGCAAAATATCCATATCAGGGGCGACTCATCCGTGTCAGAAAAATTTGTTTCAAGTCTTTTAGACATTAAAGTAGGTGCTCTTTTTGATGAATCGAAGCTAAAAACCATTTCAGATCGCATTGCTCAAATTCCTTTTTTACAAGAGATAAAAGCACATGAAATACTTTATACAAAGGAGGGGTGCGAGCTTTACTTGTACTTAAAATCCATTCCGATTAGTTCCTTTAATGGAATCGTTGGTTTGCAACCTGACCCTGCCACCGAAAAAATAACCATTACAGGTGAGTTGAATTTAAAACTTCTCAATTTGTTAAAAAGAGGTGAACTTCTAGATATTCGATGGCAAAGTATTCGAGACAAAACCCAATCCCTTAAATCGCATTTGAATTACCCCTTCCTCTTCAATACTTCTTTCGGGATCGATGGAACTTTTGACCTTTACAAACGTGATACTTCATTTCTGGAATTGAACTCGAAAATTGGCGTCCAGTACTTTTTAAAGCGCGGAAATTACCTGAAGGCTTTTTATCAAAATTTGTCATCTGAAATATTGGAAGGAGGATTAAATAATCCAACATTCAGCAAACTTGGAAGCGTTAGTTCAAACAATTATGGGCTTTCATATGTCTCTACACGAGTCGATTATTTACCTAATCCGACGAGAGGTTTCAACTTAACTATAACAGCATCCGCAGGAAATAGAAAGTCACAAATAAATGATTCTGCTCAAGTAATAAAGTCGGGCACTTTCAGGGGGGTAGTAGATGCGGAATATTTCATCCCGCTGCATAAAAGGCACATCCTGCGAATTAATAACGTCACTGAATTTTATTCTGCCGATGCTATTTTTGAAAACGAATTGTTCCGATTTGGAGGTCTCGATGCGCAACGAGGTTTTAACGAGGATGAACTCTTTGCCACGACTCGAAGCACTACCGTTTTAGAATACCGGTTCCTGTTGGACAGGAACTCGCATGTTTTTGCCTTCGCAGATCAAACTTGGTATGAAAATAATGTGTCCAATTACTACAATGACACTCCATTTGGATTTGGAGCGGGGTTCTCATTTAGAACAAATCTAGGAGTTTTCTCAATTTCTTATGCTCTTGGAAAGCAGCTTAACAATCCGATTCTTCTCAGTAATGGGAAGATTCATTTCGGTTATATTGCTTACTTTTAGGCTATGGATTACATTCTTTTAGTCATTGGTTTAGTCGCTGGTGGAATTATTGGTTTTTTGGCTGCTAAACTCATACCGTCTTCAACAATTGAAGCTGGTGATTCAATGCAACAACTCAAAATTAATAATGCAACTTTAGAAAATTCTACCCAGAACTTAAGAATTGATTTGGAATCCTCTAAAACGGACCTTTCTCAAATGCGAGAAGCACATCAAAATGAATTGAAAAGTGCAACAGAATGGAAAAGTAGGTACAACGCGCTTGAAGAAAAAATTCGAGATCAAAAAGAAGAACTGGAATCGTTACAAGAGAAATTTACAAAAGAATTTGAACTTGTTGCCAATAAAATTTTAGACGAAAAGACAAGTAAATTCACGGATCAAAACAAGAAGAACTTGGACGTAATATTGAATCCGCTGAAGGAAAAAATCAGTGAGTTTCAAAAGAAAGTTGAAGACAATAACGAAAAGAGTATTGAGCGCTCTGCGACATTGGATAAGCACTTGAAAATGTTGCGGGATTTGAACCAGGAAATCACTCAGGAAACAAGGAGTTTAACACAAGCGTTACGCGGAGATTCAAAAGTACAAGGGAATTGGGGAGAGATGCAGCTTGAAACAATTTTAGAAAAAGCAGGACTTCAAAAGGACATTCATTATTCTAAGGAAACGAATTTAAAAACTGAGGATGGCAGCAACCAACGATTGGATTATATCATCAATCTACCGGACGGGAAGAATCTTATTTTGGATTCAAAAGTATCATTGACAGCCTACAGTAATTACCACGACACAGATAATAAAGACCAAAAAGCACTGTATCTAAAACAGCATTTGGACAGCATTAATGGGCATTTAAAATTACTTGGAGGGAAGGATTACCAAAAACTCCATGATATCAATTCTCCAGATTACGTTTTAATGTTTGTGGCGAACGAACCTGCATTGACTTTGGCTTTACGAGAAGATCAAGGTTTGTTTGAAAAAGCATTGGATAAGAATATCGTAATTGTTTCGATATCTACTTTGCTAGCAACACTGCGAACGATATCATACATCTGGAAACAAGATTTACAGAATAAAAATGCGGAGGAAATAGCGCGGCAAGCAGGAAATCTTTACGATAAGTTTGTTGGATTTACCGATGATCTTTTGAAACTTGGAAGTCAAATGGATACTGCAAGTAAAACGTATAAAGATGCCATGAACAAAATGGTTGACGGCTCTGGAAACTTAACGAAACGTATTCAAGACCTAAAGAAACTCGGCGTCAATCCATCTAAAGAGATAGACGGACGATTAATTGACAAGTCAGAATCTTAAACACGTCGATTGATGCTTCGAAAAGTCACTGTATTGACCATCGCTTCATCATTCCCCTAATGCAAAGTACAGACTCAAATTAAATAAGTTGCGAGATATAGCTCGACCATTGGATCAAATTACAGAAGAAAGGTGAAAATCAAACTTTTTGTTTAACTTTACATGTGAATCATTAAACAATTTATTGATCACAGAAAAATATTACATACAACTATGGGCATATTCGATCTATTTACATTAGGCACTGTTCCACAAATAGAATCAGTTCAAGCGCCAAAAAAAAGTCTTTATGAAATTAAGGTTAATGCATTGGATGGGTCTGAACTTTCACTTTCTAGTTTTAAAGGGAAAAAGATTTTATTCGTAAATGTGGCATCAAAGTGTGGGTTTACATATCAATACGAAGAGCTTCAAAAACTATCGGAACAAGAAAAAAACACCCTTGTTATCATTGGGTTACCCTGCAATCAGTTTGGGTATCAAGAAAAAGGGAACGCAGACGAAATACAGAGTTTTTGTAGTGTAAACTATGGTGTTACATTTCCAATAACTGAAAAAATAGAATCAAAAGGTTCGAATCAACATCCGATTTATGCCTGGCTTACACAGCGCAAACTGAATGGTTCGATCGACTCAAAAGTGAAGTGGAATTTTCAAAAATATTTGATCAATGAAGAAGGAGCGCTGCAAGAAATTTTCTCCCCAAAGACGGATCCTCTATCAGATGCATTATTAAACGCCATTAAAAACTAAACACAATGGGATTCTTTAAACGGAAAACGAAAAAGGAAAAGCTTCAAGCGGCTTACAAAAAGAAAATGGAAGAATCATTTCACATGTCCAAGACAAACCGAACAGCGAGTGATGCACTCGTCAAAGAGGCAGAGGACATTTTAGATCTTATAAAAAAGGAAGAAGAAGCCGGTTAATCCAAAAGGGATTAGAAGAAATTACAGAATGAACTTTCAAAGAAAAAAAATGTTGATACTACACCTTGCTCTTTTTGCCCTTCTTGGTTGCGGAGAATCTCAAGCAAATCTTGACTCAATGATATACAATTTCAGCAAAGAATCTCAGGCAGGTGGCTGGTACACGCTAAACGATGGTGTTATGGGCGGCGTCTCCAATTCCACTATTGTTATAAACGAAGATGGATTCGGATTGTTTTCGGGTAACGTTTCAACGGCAAACAATGGAGGTTTTGCATCAATACGGTACCCGTTTGATGAGAAAGCCATTAATGGAAAATCAAAGATTTCGCTGCGTATCAAAGGTGATTCAAAGAATTATCAATTGAGGGTGAAAGCAAAGTCGGGTGATTACTATTCTTACATTCTTACCTTTACAACATCGAAGGAATGGGAAACAGTCGATATTAAACTTTCAGATATGTACCCGAGTTTCAGAGGTAGAAAATTACCCATGTCGAATTTCGAATCTTCATCAATAGAGGAAATTTCAATTCTTATATCGAATAAGAAAAATGAGCGTTTCAAATTACTCATCGATACAATCGAACTTACATAGAATACAAAAACAGTGAAGGAGAACATTTCAATATTTTGGTTTCGTAGGGATTTAAGACTCCATGATAATATTGGTCTAACAGAGGCGCTTGAGGCGAACAAAAAGGTGATGTTGATCTTCATTTTTGACGTCGAAATTCTAGAAGACCTTCCTCGAAACGATGGCCGACTTACATTCATTCACAGCACTTTGTCTTCCATGAATGAAGAACTTCAGGCGCATGGTGCATCCATCAATTGCCTCCATGGAAAGACAGATGAAATTTGGGTACAACTCGCGAATCAATACTGTATTGAAAACATTTATTTTAACAAGGACTATGAGCCGTATGCTGTAATTAGAGATAAAGCAGTTACTGAATTTTTTAGTTCAAAAAATATTCCGACGTATTCATTCAAAGACCAAGTCATTTTTGAAGAACACGATATCTTAAAAAATGACGGAACGCCCTATACTGTTTTCACGCCATACAAGAATAAATGGCTCACATTGTATAATGAGAGTGATTCTCCAAAAGAATTGTGCGTCTTGAACTTGATGCAGAAAGATTTCAAGCTTCAAAAATTAGAATCCCTTGGTTTTACTGAATCGAATCTAAAGGTTCCTGAATTTGATCTTGCTGTGGTTGCAGACTATAAGGAAACTCGAGATTTTCCTTCCGTCAAAGGAACGAGTAATCTAAGTACTTACCTTCGCTTTGGAACTGTCAGTATTCGTCAACTTGTCTCTAAGCAGGAATTAGGGTCTACATTTTTAAGCGAACTCATTTGGAGGGAATTCTTCATGCAAATTATATTCAATTTCCCTGATTCAGCGCATTCAAACTTTAAACGCAAATACGATTTCGTTCAATGGCGAAACAATGAAGAAGAATTCAAAAGATGGTGCACCGGAACTACTGGGTATCCGATTGTAGATGCTGGAATGAGAGAATTAAATACAACCGGCCTTATGCACAATCGCGTTCGAATGATTACCGCGGGATTTCTTTGCAAGCACTTGTTAATCGATTGGCGCTGGGGAGAAGCGTATTTTGCCGAAAAATTGATGGATTATGATCTTTCTGCCAACGTGGGGAATTGGCAATGGGCCGCTGGAACAGGCTGCGACTCTGCCCCCTACTTCAG
>TARA_B110000305_G_scaffold47238_1_pt1 | contig 20933 bp, 19 predicted proteins | sample TARA_B110000305 | Tara Oceans TARA_B110000305 (sample SAMEA4397930) | marine metagenome | biome: Polar Biome; feature: [SRF] surface water layer (ENVO:00010504); material: water (ENVO:00002006), including particulate matter (ENVO:01000060) such as... | depth 5 m | reverse complement strand
GGAAGCAAAGAGCACAACATCGCCATGCGTCAACGAGCGATTGACCGTGGCTTGAAGCTCAATGAGTTCGGACTTATTCCCGATGCTAAGGCAGGCGATTTGAAGGGAATGGCTGCAGCACAATTCTCACTCCCTGCTACGAATGAAGAAGAAATCTATCGCCATCTCGACCTCGAATGGGTCACGCCTGAACTTCGAGAAGATACGGGTGAAATTGTGGCGGCAGAATCCTCCGCTTTACCGACGTTGCTCACAGGAAAAGACATTCGTGGAGCCCTGCATAATCATACGACGTTATCGGATGGCGAAGCAACACTTGAACAAATGGCAGACACAGCTCGGAAAATGGGTTGGAATTGGCTCGGTGTTGCTGACCATTCACCCACTCTGAAAATTGCAAATGGTGCAAGTGCTGAAGATTTGTTGCAACAAGGCGCTACAATCCGTGAATACAACAATGCATGGGCAAATGAGGGCGTCGATTTCCGTTTATTCCATGGTGTTGAATCCGATATTCTTGAAGGTGGAAAATTAGATCATCCCGATGATGTACTTGCTGAACTTGATTATACCGTCGCCTCCGTCCATGCGATCTCGAAATGGAAGGCTCGGGATGAAGTGCAGAATACTGAAGAAATAATGCGCTGTCTTGACCATCCTTCAACCACTATACTTGGTCATCCAACTGGAAGAATACTTCAAGGACGAGACGGCTATGAAGTCGACTTATTTGCAGTACTCGAATACATGGCTGAGCAGAATGATGAAGGGCATTTGAAAGCGGTCGAATTGAATGCAAGCCCCTATCGGCTAGATTTGGATTGGCGCTTATGCAAACACGCAAAGGGTTTAGGAGTCCCTCTTATCATTAACCCTGATGCGCATTCAATTCGTGGTTTAGCAGATATTAGTTACGGTGTAATGGCTGCTCGAAAAGGCTGGATTGAATCTCAAAATGTCTTGAATTCGCTTTCTGGAGAAGAACTGGCTCGACGACTTGCTTGAAGTGATTCCAACCACACCTTCATGTCACACCTCCGACTGGCAATGGTATGCGTCTCTTGAGAACCCTCATCATGGGTGCTGTCATGTTGATTCCAGGCCTTCTTTTGGCAATGATTATTTGGTACACTGCTGGTCAACCGGTCACTGAGCCGATCGAATCCCTCATTTGCAATGGAATCCCCCTCCTTTCAGTTACTCTAGGATTACTTTTCGGATGGAAAACTGGTGAAGCCTACGCTGTTCAAATTGAATCTTGAGGTGACTCAATGTTCGAATGTACTGTAGAACAATGGTCCGAACTCACTCAATACTTTCAAGCATTTTTCCTCTCCGTGAATGGACATGTCGAACACAGTGAAGAACATCTCTGTTTCAGTTCACCACCTGAGAAAGTCGAAACAAGTCTCACTCTTTATCGAAACGGGGGTTTTGCTGCAGCAATGCCTTTGCATGGAATTGATGCAACTGTTGAACGTGTTGTGTTCGAACCCGATGAACATATAATTCAATTGTTTGGAAAGGGTATCGACTACGTTTATCGAGTACCTCCACAATTGTTGACGCTCCAAGGTGAAAAATATGAAGCGAAGTGAAAAGGCAAAACGTATTGTTGACATGCTGGACGAATTCTACCCAGAGACACCTGTCCCACTCGACCATCAAAATGACTTCCAATTACTGGTTGCGGTATTGATGAGTGCCCAAACAACCGATGTCAAAGTCAACCAAGTAACTCCAGCCTTGTTTGGTAAAGCACCAACACCCGAGACAATGGTTCAACTCAGTGTAGATACAATTCTCAAGGATATTCGACAAGTCGGTTTGGCGCCGACAAAGGCAAAGAATATACTTCGGTTATCTGAATTATTGATTGAACGCCATAATGGAATCGTACCTCAAAGTTTCGAACACCTCGAAAACTTGCCAGGTGTTGGTCACAAAACAGCAGGCGTCGTAATGGCACAGTCATTTGGAGTTCCAGCGTTCCCGATCGACACACATATTCATCGTCTCGCTGCTCGTTGGGGCTTATCGAATGATACAACGGTTGAACGTACTGAACGTGACTTAAAGGCGATATTCCCAAAGGAGTTGTGGAATAAACTGCATTTGCAAATCATCTTTTTTGGAAGAGAATATTGCCCTGCCCGAGGGCATGACCTTACCCAATGTCCAATTTGTTCATGGACGGCCACAAAGAAACGTATCGCCTACGAAAAGAAGCGGTGACCTCAGAAAATGGAGATTTGTTGAGAAACAATACTCGTAAGCACCAAGATTCCAACGATGACTGCTGTAACACGTAAAGCAGTGTGTTCGTTTTTACCATCATGGGATTCACGAAGTAAAGCATAACCAATCAGACCCAACCCAAAGGCTTGCAAAATACTTGCAACTGACGAAATAACCCGTGTTAAATCAGCATGGGCTTCGGTATCGTCTGCAATAACCTCCGCAATATTCTCTTGCTCCATGTTGTAATCAACGACCGATGGTGGACCAAACATATCGATGACTTCGACAAACACCACTGAAGAGAGAAGAAGGACAACACCCAACATGAGCCAACGGTGAAAGGAATAACTCATTGAGGATTGCTGGAATCCTGCTGCAGGTTGATAAGGAGACGCTGGTGTGGCAACCGGGCGAATCGTTTGCGGGACAGGTGGTGGCGGAAGGCTTTGCATGAATTGAATTCTTAGAACGGGGTTATGGTTTTTGGGATTCTCAAACATTGAAGAGCGAGGATGCCGTTGTAAGTATGAGTGAGGTAATGTATGAAGCAATACCGGCAACCCAAAGCAATTGTATTGATTGGCCCAGAGCGGTCGTATTGCCTCCTCCTCGTAATCGGTTCGAAATAACTGAGACTGCCCAAACGAGAATGAGAATCAAGATTGAAACAATGATTTTGAACAAGCGTATATTTTCTTCAACACCTGATGCATCATCCATAATCGGGAGAGAAAGTCCCGCACCGAATTCGGAAAGTACACTGACATCTGTGTCACTGAAGCTCGAGGCAACACCAGCAATCGAATCACCAAGTTTCGTAACAATCGCAATCGTAACGTTCAAACTGGTAACGCAAGCGATCAGTAAACCAAGTGCAACACCACGCATGGTGTTTGCAGAAAGCGACCTTCGATGCCGCAATGAGAGTAAACTCCCAACTGAACGGGAAACAAGTTCAGCTGTTCGAGCCGGCTGTCCCGAAGAATGCGAGCCTTCAATGTAAATACGAGTGTATCGTGAAATAACTGCTGAATTCGTATCTGCGTTGAAATAGTCCCAAGCGCGGTCGGAGTCAATACGAGTTGAGAGACGACGTTCCAAGCGGTCAATCGAATTGTCAAGCATTCCGAAATCAATACCACGCAGTGCTTTGATCGTAGCTGAAGGTTCTGCTGAACGGGCTTGTGCAGTACCACCCAGGGCACGAATGAAATCAGGGTAGGTTTCATCACGGCGAAGAATTTGACGTTCTTCTCGAGCAACCATCAGGGCTGGGACAAGCATAGGAGAGAGCGGTGCTGCAATGAAAAGAAGACCATAACGATCCCATTGAGAGGTTACAGCCTCCCATGCAGAAAGAATAGTGAACAGCGTGACAACTAAAAGAATGGCTGTAAGAATACCCGAGCCAACCAAGGAACGGATGAAATTGATTCGGAAAGGTGTATCAAGGTCATCTCGGGCAAAGGTTGGATCTTCAGGAATCGTAGCACGGAAGGCAAATACAGCCCCGATTTGAATAATTGTGAACAAGAGACCTGCTAGCAAGAGGAAGCGCATTCGACTCGCAACCATGATGGGTGTATCGCTGGCAGAACCAACTTCGAACAAGACCAAATGAATACCAGCAATAACCAAACCGAAAAGTCCCGCAGTGGTCAAAGAAACATAGATTTCTTTCATCGTGTCCACCGATTCAAGGCGAGTGTCATACAAGGTAGAGTACTGTTCTGCAATCGTTTCTTGTTCAGAACGCATGAAATCGTCAATAGCTTGTCCTGCTTCGATTGAAAACGCCATTCGGTCAAGGAAATCAGCCCAGAGAGGGCTTGGACTCTGCTGAGCAACAATTCGAGCTGCTTCCGGTAACGAAGTATGCCATTTTTCAACTAAAGTCTCAATTCGTTTGACTTCCTTAGCCAATTCACCGTAGTCGCTCATTTGCTTGAGAATATCGAAAATAGATTGAGCTGCGACTTCACCGATGGAAAGAATACCCATTCGAGTGATGAACATATGCATTTCTTTTTCGATCAGGGTTGCTGCTCGACGAACTTCCAGAAGTGGAAACCCTAAGGCTGCACCACCGGTGATCAATGGTAAAATAATGATAAAAAGTACACCAGCAGAGCCGGTGAAGAGGCCTTGCTCACCCATTCCCCCAGTTACAGAGATGAAGATGAAGGAAAAGATGAGTCCTCCGAGGGCTGCCCCTCCGACCATAAAAGCAAGGAATTGAACAATTGGAATTTCTACGCGACGTAGAGCGATTTGCCAGTAAGACATTCGCTGCATACATCATCCCTCAGTCATGGTTTATGCCTTTCCAAGTATCCACTGCCTTGTCGAAATAATCCCAACCACTGTTGTAGTAAATTCCAAGTAAATCAAAGACATCATCATAATGCGTTAAGTCTCGATCAACCATGCGTTGAAGAGCGTCAGCACGCTTGAGCATTTCATCGTAAATATCACGCTTATTGGCGAAGCCTGCCATTGCAGCAATTTTATTTTCCAGCAAGTGGCTTTGGAACATTCCTCGGAAATAATGCTTATCTTTTACAGGATCCCATTCGAACATTCCACGTGTGAGGACACCATCACTGTGTTTATTGTAACCAATGACTTCATCGATACCTGTAACACGTCGAGCGATTCCACCACCAGGTGCTTCTACAACTTCTTGGAAAATAGCGAAATTCAAGTTATCGAAGAAACGAATTGGAACATTGATCGGGTCGCCAGTGAATCTTTGAATCATTTTCACGATTGATGATGCGTGGAACGTTGCGATAACAGGGTGACCTGTTTGCATTGCTTGGAAGGCTGTCGCACCTTCAACACCACGAATTTCTCCAATGATAATGTATCGCGGACGGCTACGAAGAGCCGCTTTGAGGAGGTCGAACATTTCAACACTTGAATCTTCATTCTTCGACTGGCGAGTGACCAGGCGTTGCCAAATTTTGTGTCGAACTTTAACTTCCGGTGTATCTTCAGCAGAATAAATTTTGACATTGTGGTCGATAAACGGCAAAATCGCATTGAGTGTCGTTGTTTTACCCGATGCTGTTTCTCCCGAAACCAGAACGGACATACCGTATTCAAGACAAATCCAGATGTAGGCTGCAACTTGAGCTGAAATCGTACCCCATGCAATTAATTGAGTAATTGAAATCGTTTCTTCAGCAAACTTACGGATAGTAAACGATGGACCAAGCATTGAAACATCGTCAGAGAAAATGATATTGATACGAGAACCATCAAGCAGAGCACCATCGATAATTGGACGATTATCCGATACGGGACGGCCAATACGTTCAGACATCGCTCGTAAGAACCGAGCAAGGACTTCTCGATCTCGGAATCGTATATTGGATGTGACCATTCCAAACACTTTGTGGTCCATATGCACATGCTTCAGACCAATGGAGTGAATATCTTCCAACATCTCGTCTGAGAGGAGAGGTTCAAGGGGACCGTTTCGAATCAAGTCACGAATAATTGTATATTGTAAAAGTTCACGTTGTTCAGGAGTGACAATCATCCGCTTGTCATCTAACCCCATCATTTCCCAAATTCGACCTTGACGTCGAACGGAAGTTGTAAGGTCTGATTCAAGCACCGTATATTTCTCAATCATTTGAGCCAAAATCGATTCAAACTCACTGTCTGTGGTAAAGGAAGGAGCGCTTGGTGCTTCTTGTAGAAGCACTTCAACAAGTTCACGGCGGATGTTTTCTTCTTCTTCAGTCAATTGTGGCTCGAGTCCAAACCAAAGAACCTGCCCACCACCTTCTTCATCAGCCGGAGGCTCATAAATGTGGATAAAGATTGGCTCTTTGGCCAGATAGATAAGATTGAGTGGACGTTGTTTTTTGGCATCTCTGTCAAGAGGCCCGTAATAGACTGGACGTGTACCGTATTGCGCTTCAAAGTCACGAACCCAATTTGCTACATGGGGATACGCATTCATGACACTGGTAAGGTCGCCTTTAGCGAATCGTGTTTCATCTTCAGCCATCACAATTCCTCCATCAGCTCACTGCGGTAATATCTACAATGAAGCCCATACTCGGTTCAACTCGCCATCCGATTGAAGTTTGAACAGGACCTGCAGCACGTAAGTAACGAGTGACGACAACATTCCGTTTAATTTCGCCTCCAATCATCGTGGTCATGAGGTCTAAGACTACTTCAGCAGAACTTCGAAGGTTATGCATCAACTTTTCATCCATTTCAACGGGGTCAACACAAAGCATGAGTGAACGGCCTTGAGATGAAATTTGGCGAAGGCGTTGCATTAATTTGAAGCGATGGGCATCGTCAAGGTTAGAAGGCATCAAGGAACTTGCTGAATCGATAACAACGACATCAGCAAGTTCGACTGCTTCGGAATCGAGAAGTTGGATAAGATCAACATCGGGTGTCGATTCGGCAATGGAGCCATACCGGCTGAACACCATAAGTTTCCCATCACGGATAGCATCTGTAATCCCATATCCAATCGATTCCATTTGTTCAATCCAACCACGTGTGGTTAGTTCTGTGGTAATGACAAGTACCTTGACACCGTTCTCGACCATTCCATAAACAAGACGTTGAGATACCAATGATTTACCGCCACCAACACCGCCTTGAAGAACATAGAGTGAACGATTTGGAAGGCGGAGACCCATCGAATCAGCAAGTGAATCAGTTTCAAGGTCGTATGGAAAACCATCCTCAACTGGCTTATGGGCAGCTTTGAATGGATCACTTTCATTCGAATTATTATTCATTCAATCGCACCTCCTCGTTCATACTTGCACTCGCCGAGATTCCGGAGACTCCATCGGATCTTGCAATCGCATACAATGAGATTTCCTGACCATCATCAAATGCATTTGCTCCAACAACGAGCGTTACTTCGAGTAAGACATTCGGAGACCATATTCCTGAACCTGCTGGTACAAATGCTGTTGAATCAACATCGATGTTCACTCCGTCTACAAGAACTCCAAGAGTGGAAACGTCCATCGTATGGATTCCTGTATTCTGAATGTAAAACGTAATATCTTTCGGACCCGGATTCGTCGAAAGTGACACCATCATTGGGTCACCAGCAAAATCAATACCAATCTCTTCAGAAAGTTGTAACCCTTCTTGTTGCAATTCGATCGCACGAGAGGTCGAAGACCATTCTTGAACAAGAACAGCACTTACAGCACTCGATATCAATAATGCTGTAACCAACATTATGATTGTAGATGCACCGCCGTCTGCCATTCAAACCCCTCAGATGGATGTAATTGCTCGAGATACACTTGTTTCATCAACGGTTAAACTCAATCGAGTATGCTGATTGGCATTGTCCCAAAAGATTTCAATCGTTTCGCCAGAAAACCAGTTGTCAAAATCTTGGACAACAAAACTTGCAGATGCAAGCGTTTGAGGTGACATACCATCAAAGAAGAGCCAAGCACTGTCTGTTGGAATCGTTTCAGTACCACCGTTCGTCACATTCGCAAAAAGGTAACTCTGTGTGAATACATCGAATGTCGCACCTGCATCGGTCTGGGCATCAACCGTGACATCAGCAGGGATAACGGAACAACTACCTGAATTTACAATGACGACACTGTCTTCAATGACACCATTGAGAACCGTGAAACTTGCACTAAATCCAGGACAACTTGGAGACGTGAGAAAACCGTCCACATAACTGCTGGTTGTACCTCCAAAGATGACATCAATTGAATGCACGGCAATTGGTATAAAATTGGCATTATCAATCGTGATGATTGGGTCAGGTTGTTGAGCGGATTCAATGGCTTCCAGCGAGGTAGCCGTTTGATTGCTCAACGTTGTGACGGCCATTGAAAAGACCATCAACATAGAGATCCCAATAATGAGACCTCCAACCCCGACCGAAGCACCCATGTCAGACTTCACCTCGAAGTGATTTCACGTTTCGCCATGAACTTACAAGCGATGAAAACGTAAGCAACTCCTTGTGTGTCAAATGGTCATCGAGAGCTGCTTCTGATTGTCCTGGTTCTGCAAGTTGAACAATTGCGAGTACCTTTCGACCTTCATCGTCGGAAAGCATACCGGAAGCCATTGCTTTTTGAGCAAAACTAACTGCTGCCATGCCCGACATGTTGTCGAGTAAGAGGGCTGAAATTGTAGGCGCCCCCACTTGATTTGCTTCGGTAGTTGCACCAAATGAAGGGGCGTGCAAAAATGGATTTGCAGCCAAAGCTTGTGCTTCATACAGTTCAACAAGTGGAGCCTCATCGGTTCCCATCATTCTTTCAGTACCAGATGCGCTGATTGTTTGTCCAGAAGCAGTGATAATTGTATCACCGGAGTGAACGGAATGTTCACCACCATCTTCTGAATGTGACTCAGCATCTTGAGCGCCAGCCGAAGCTTCACTCAATCGAACTTCTACCATTCGTAAAACGTCTTCAACCATGTCGAGACGATTACTGATCAAGCGTTCAAGTCCAGAAGTGTCCACGGTTGTGTTCACTTGGGTAGGAGCTGCAGCAACGGTTGAAAGAGATGCAGCAACAGTTGGTACGCTACCAATGCTGTTGAGACGAGCCATGGTAAGTCCAGGGCTGATGGTCCACGCATCTTCTGCGTTGAGTTCTCCTTCCTCGGGAAGAGGCACCTGTTCAATGGCAATGTTTGCCATTATCTTGAGGCGTTCTTCCGTAAGAGCAGCGTCCGCGTCTTGGTTTTGAGCGGTGTTTTTACTAAAAGGCCATGCCATACATATTCCTCCTTAACATTCTAAGCCGAAGCAAAGAAGTCTCAAATCACCTCTGAGCCAGCAACATCTGAACCAAGGGTAAGAACTTCGTAAGTTGTTCCACCTGTTCCTACGTGAATGTAGAGTTGAATGGTTGTGTCTCGAACATTGGCCGCATTAAGATTGTTAGCGGAACAATCAATCCCATCTTGGTCAGCATCGATCCAAAGAACGTATGGTTGACCCGGTTGGAGTTCCGTGGTCCCACCAAGAACGGCACCGTCGCCTTGGTCTAACAGTGCGATATCGCCTGCTTGACCAATTGAAAAGATACCTTCGATGATACCACTGTCACACATGATTTGGAAACTAATTTCATTGATTTTCACTGGCTTACTGCCTGGTGCGAGACGAACATACAGCGTGTATGCGTCCTCAGCATCGTAGTTAGCAGGTGCACCGGGTGCACCGGTTGCCACAAACCCAGCGTTGATCAAGAGTTTTCCAGCCAAGTTTTTCGAGGTATCTTCACCGGTTGTTTGTGCATTCTGTTGGAGTTTTTCAGCTGTTTGAATAATAACGGCTGCTGCAACTGCTGCAACTAAAATGAGTGCAATAAAGACAATCATTGCACCGATACCAATTGCTGCAAACTTGTCATCTTGAATGTCTTGTGATTCTCTCTTCATACGACCACCGCCCCTGAAGTAACATCTGAACCATAATTCAGTGTTTCAAATGTGAAACCACCTGCTTGAGATTGTATCAAAAGGGTGTGGTCTTCATTTTGTGCAGGAGGACAATTGGTTAAATCACCTGCTGGGATTATGATATCATAGGTCGTGTGAGCAACTAACAAACCGTTGACTGCTGCTGCAGATCCAACAGTGGATGCTGCTGCAAATGTGCCGTATTCTGCACCTCCTGCGTCAGGGACTCCATCGTTATCAGTGTCTCTTTGACAAATGATAGACCAATCAACATCACGAGGGTCCATATTAGAGGAACCAGGTGCCAGTTCAAAAGTGATGTATAATGCATCTGCTGAAGGGATTATAACGCTCATTACAAGAACTTTCGATGATAACATATCGGTTGTCTCAGCCCCGGTTGTTTGAGCATTTTGTTGCAACTTCTCAGCGGTTTGAATAATAACTGCTGCTGCAACTGCGGCAACCAGAATCAATGCGATGAAGACAATCATGGCACCAATACCAATCGCTGCGAGAGTATCGCTTTTTTCGTTTGTATTTTCTTTCATAAGTTCACCTGTTGTAACCTCCCATATGAGGGGGGAATAGGATAGAATTCAGGAAGTACCTCCTGATTTCATGTTGATGCGAAGGGGCATTCGAATAATCGCCACTTCGTCAGGAACAAGACGTTCCACGAAAGGAATAGTATCGGAAGTATAACCGGGTGGGAACCATGGAGAAAGAAGAATATCTGAAAGAGGTTCCATTGAGCGGTTCTGAGCTCGGATGGTAATGAAGACTTCACCGGTACGTATTTCATAGCCAGTCGTTATTGCTAGTTTTCGTGAGAGGGGTATTTCATCTGAAGATTGACGACGGTTCGTTGACACATTGAATCGGACAGGGAGGTTTCCTCCAGGTGCGATGGTCGGAAGGTCGACAGAGGCTGGAATTGAGGTCCATCCTTCAGGAACTGGTGGAGAAAGACGCATTGGTGGCATAGCCACCGGACCGTCGTTGATGATACGAACAACAAGTACGCCTTCATCTCCGCCCGCTGGCCATCGTGTTTCCAGTCCCATCCAAAAATGACGGAAGAGGAACGGGTTGAGCGTCGAAGTATTTCCCCCGATCAAATCATCGACGAGGTATTCAACTTCCCCTGCTGCGCCGCCTACATCACCAATTTCAGCAGCACCAGTGGCGCTGCGAAGTCGGAGAAGAATCGTTTCAATATCGTGTTCACTCACCTTCTTCTCATTCAGCAATCGGTGTAACATGGCAATGTTTCGTCGAAGGTACAAGACATCTTCTTCAAGTTCAACCAGTGACAGTTCTGCATTTTTAACACTCGCCATAGCCCGGCGAAGATTGTGCGAATGTAAAAATCTCCTTGCAGCCCCAATTTCAAGTTCTGTACCTGCAAGTGAGTTTGTGTCATCTTGAGCAACGCCCATCACGAGAGTTTCGAGTTGTTGAGACATTTCGATGGCTTCTTCAGACATGCTTGACAATGTTTCTTCATTGAGTTGGGAATCCGCCGAGGAATGGTCAGTAGCACCTGGTGGAAGCGGAGGTGGAGTGTCGGATGAAGGTGGCGGGGGTGGTGTGTCGGATGAAGGTGGCGGGGGTGGTGTTGAATCTATCCCGTCCTCGAATTGAGGTAATACATCGCTGTTCTTTTCTTCAGAGGTTAAATCAGCAGAATTCAAGTCAGACATCATCCGTCACCTCCTCGTTAGAGAAAACGCCTTCTGAAATTCCTGCTCTTGAAGGTTCAACATCACCAAAAATCTCGTCGAGATTCAATCCATCAGATGCAAGTTCGTTAAACAGACGAGCAGGGTCGCCAAGGTCCCTTTCAAGACGTATGGACTTCACTTCAAGATCTGTAAGACGGCCATACAAGGAGCCGTAGGTAGTGTCTGCTCGCTTGATGAGAATCCAAACTCCAACAATGATGACTGTAACATATGCTACGAGACTAATCAAGTTCGTTTGGTCGGCTGGGATTTTTGGAGGGATTCCAAGAACAACAGCAAGCATTCCGAGTACCGGCACAGCCAAAATCACACTGAGTTGGCGACGGGTTTTCTTCAATCCATCAAAGTGATCGGTATACAAGGTAGATACCCCTTTGCGTGCACGTTGGTAATCTTCGTGGAGTAACCTGAATTCCTCAGTACTGCCCCAACTGACTCTCCAAATCCAAAGCGCTGAGATTCCAAGGACAATGAAGCCCCACCAAAATTCATCAAAGAGATGGAATGAAAAGCCGAGACCAAGAACTCCTGAATAAATTCCAAGCAAACGGAAATTATCGTTTTGAGCAGTGAGACGGAACAGGATGAAAGATACAAGCAAACATGCAATACTGGCAATGAAACTGTTTGAAACACCTGGAGACCACGAAGAAACTTCAGAAGTGAGTGACTTTTGATCGTTCATTTCAACATTGTTCACCATATATGATGCGTTAACCGATGCTGTGCACTTGGCTTTAGAGGACTGTGACCACCAGTCGACCGTATCGGCTGTAACATACCATTGGAGTGTGATTCTTTCACCTGGATCAAATTCTTTAATCATGACTTGGGGCAAACCACCTGTAACACTTCCAGTGAAAAGGCGAGGGGTTTTGTCCGTTTCAGTGGACACAATCATTCCATCACATTCGAGATAAACCATCGTATCGAGAGCTTTTGCTGAACCAAGGTTTCGAACCTGTACAGAAACTATACTTTCTGCGCCTTCAACAAACTCGTTGGAAGAAGTAATACTTATGACGGCCGGATCTGCAAACACTGCCAAAACGAGTGTGAACGTTTCTTCATCATACTGAGTGTAATTTGAGTTTTCATCTGGATGATACAAACGGAATGTCAAGTCCCATCCATCGCCGGGCAGCATATTCCCTCGTTCCGGGATATCTGCTCGGATGGCAAATGATGAAGGATTCCAAGGCGATTGTAACGGGAGGTTATATCGCGATGTGGGGCCAAGAGAAGTGCTCCCACATTCTTGCTCTAAATCCAAGGCATGATCAACGGTTGTGCCATCTTGCCTTGTTTCAACAAGGGTAAAGTCCCAAGAGTAATTCAATGGATTTTGTCCGAGAGCAGTGATGTCTCTCAGTCGTTCAGAGTTGCATAATTCGACCTGGTAGGCAACATCAGAACCATTGCCAACTGGGATATGAGTGTACTTAATGTCGAGATCAATTGGACCATCATCATCATTCGGAGATATACCGATGTCTTCAGTAGAGAAGAAACGTGACATAATCAATTGTGAGGTGAATTCCCCTTCCCCTTCGACAGAAGTATTCACCGGAGAAAGGTACAATGTGAGGTCAGCCGTCAACGACAAGAGAGGATTAGCAACAGTCCCCACGGCAGTGAAGGTGTGAACAGTTGGAATGTTTCGTGCAAGATAAATCTGTGAAGATTCTGTGACCATTTCCCAATCCGCAGACAAATTCGAAAGCCCAGGACGGGTAATCGCATAGGTTGCATACACCGTAACATCTTGGTTTCCGGTGTTGGTTAGTGTCACTTCCCATGTACGGTCAGATTCTGGCCGGAATTCCATTGTCGAAGGCCAATCATTTGATTCGACAATGAACAGAGGTTGAACCAATAATTCAACTCTTCTTTCGCCTTCATAAGGCACTCCAGAAGTCAAATTCTTGACAGTAATAGTGAGGTCATAGGAATCTCCTTCCGCTAACGAAGTAACTCCGCCGAGACTTGGAACATAGACAAAGACTTGGTCCGAAATGGAACCACCAATTGGAATCGTTTGAGTCATTGAAACGAGATTCGAAGGAATTCCACCGTCAACTGAAAGGGTCATGTTTTCAACTGCGAACTCGATGGTTACCGTTTCGAGTGAATTGCCATTGTTCATGACTTCGAAGTCCACCTTTTCGAGCAGGCCAGGCGTCACAGACATTTGTGAAGGCGCGGTGATACTGAAACTATGTAATTCGGAGATATTAGCGACCAAGTTCGAGGAGAGTAAAATTTGGCCATCGTTCGCAGAAACCTGGACTGTCGCCATGTAGAATCCATCGGCATTCGCTCCTGGATTCGCAGTCATTTTAATTCGGATTGCTTCTTCATAGCCTGCTGCGATAAAGATCTTTGAATTGGTTGGTGATTCGATTTCAAAGTCTACTGCTCCTGCCAATGAGGTGTCGAGTGTAATCGTAAAGTCGGCAGGTGCATTGCCTGTATTTCGAATGTAGACTGAAGTGAAGGTTTCTTCCGAGACATCCATGTGTTGAGTTTGATTTGTTGGAGACAATGTGGCGTTGAATATTTGCCCAACCTTCACAATAAACTCGAATTCATCACCAATGAGTTGACCTGAGAGAGGGTCTTCAATACGGACCGTAATTGGTTGCTCCAATCCAGCAGGAGCTAATGAATCAGTCTTTACATTGAATGTGACTCTTTGCGTATGTGTGATGTTGCCACCAGGGATACCTGAATCGATTGTTCCGTCCGCAATATCTGCTGTGAGATTACTGATTACTGAATCGGTGTCACTGAAGTTAGCACTCCAATTTTCGGGAAGGTTGTTGACGACACGAAGTCGAAAAGAACCTGCATCGTTTCCGAGATTTGCAAAATTCATAGGAATGGCGTTATCAATGCCAACTGGAATGTCATATGGGCCGGATTCAAGGAAGGTCCCTCGTATAATTGATGGAATGATTAGGTCGTAATTTTGAGTGATTGGGACCGCTGTTACTCCGCTTCCACTCAAAGGTGCACTGAGGGTTGGAGTGACGGTGACTGCAGCCGTAAACGTTCCAGCAAGCGGATATTGCCCCGCTTGTGGTCCAGCGATATTGAGTGTTGTGTCCGCACTCTCCCCGGGTGTTAATCCAGTATAAATCGGATTGGAAATCGACACATCCCATCGTGGAGATTCACTAAAACCACCGGAGTTTCTGGCAGTGAAGCTCTTGGCCACCGTGATCGTTGCATCGAGAGTTTCGGTGAGGAGTGCATTCGGAAGGTTATGAAGGACCCGGAGATTAAGTTCTGGGTGCTTTGAATAGACCGTACCGGTCATCGCTGCCTCAAGTTCTGAGACCGTTAATGTATATGCTTCAGTACTCAAGCCAGGGTCGACGGTAATCACCGGTGAAACTTTCAGGGGTGCTTCATCGATGTGGGGGACACCGCCGCCAATCGGTTGAGATTGAACCCACACATTGAGTTGGTCATATGCCATGTTGTGCTCACTTGTGACAATGGGGTTTTGTATCGGTGGAGCCGTGAGTGTGACTTGTACGATGGTTGAAGCCCCTGAAGAAATCACTGGAGTGATTGCTGGTTGAACGGAGACGGTCCAATTGAGAGCATTCACTGAAAGCCCAGTTGTAAGAGTGAATGCTGTTGCGACACTACCGGTATTTTCGACGACTGCGGCAAATGTGGCTTCACCACCGGGAATAATTGGCTTGGGTTGTGGGCCTTGAGTCAAGGTGACTGTGCCATTGAAGAAATCGCCAACCATGACCCTTCCGCTCGCAATAATTTGATAATTCGAAGCAGGGGTATCGGTGGCTCCGGCAACAGATGTAAACGTAAGCGTAATCTTGTTGGTATCCGAACGTACTGCGGACGCTGGGACATCCACTGCCACTGTGACGAGGCGGATTGAACCTGGGGTGAGTGTGGCTCCAAAACTCGGCGCCACTCCTGTGGTCCAAGCGGGAGTAGCACTTTCAGCCATTGAAATTGTAAACAGGTCACTTGCAACACCAGTGTTCTTGACAATAAAGGTCACGATGGTTGATTCACCAGGCTCAGCAATCAACGTAGATGGTTCAAGAACAACCGCATTATAATCTGAGAACTTAACCCATGTTTCGTTGACAGAAGCCGTCTCGCTCCACGCCGTACCACTAAAGGTAACGGTTGCTGAAATATTCCAAACACCGGTCAAAGCAGATGCATCGAGACTGACGCTGAGGACGTCCGAATCTTGCATAGTCAAGGTCGAAGCAGGATAAGATCCTGGTTGTAACGTCACGGTATTGGAGAGGAGAGTTTGTGTAACTGCAGGTGTTGAATTATCTCGCAGCACAATAGTCATTTGAGCGGAAATGGCTTTGACACCAGAATTCGTCACAGTAGCATTGAGCAGATGAATTGCATTGGATAAGGTCATCTGCGAGTTAAGGGGGGATGTTTCCGGGAAGGTGTTCGCAAGAACTTCTCCAAAATGTTTGTTTTCGACCGAGAAAGCGAGTCCAAGCGGTTGGATATTGTTTCCAAGTTGAACTCCAGCTTCATTCGTTGAGACAATTTTGACCCTCAGTTCTTGTCCAGCACCTGTCGTAGCGTTCCATGAAAAAGAAACAGATGGAAGGTCAGTCGTCCCGCCGGTACCGGTGAGTGTGCCCATGGAAACGGTCGTAATATCGGAAAATCCAAGGATAGGAGATCCTTTGTGTTGGAGGACTAACCAAAACTCCCCACTTCCGGAGCCTGTGGCTGAAACATTTGCAGAGATCGTGTGTTCACCTGGTTCGAGATACAAACTGTTGCCAATCGTAGAAGAGCCCGAGTTGCTGAGTTGTAAAGCACCTCGGAAAAAGAAGTCGAGTTGGGGATTACGGCCACTGGTTGTTGATTCTTCATCACTATCTGCGCCAACAACTGGTAAGAAGGAGGGGACGATGAAAAGTAAAACGAGGAGCGTTGCCAAAGTAGACTGGTTGAACTGAATTTTAAGCAGATGTCTCACCTCCTGGGGTGTCGAAACGAGCGATAGTGACTTTCTTTCCTTGGCGGCGCCATTGCAAGAGGAGTTGGTCAAGTAAGCGTTCATGCTCAGGCTCAGAGATTCCAAGGCGTCGGCGCTCTTCCCAAAGCAACATCTGCTCGGTTCGAGTCAAAAGAGCGTCACGCAAGTACAGTTCCAAAGTACGGCGATAGGCGTCTCGGTCAGAAATAGCGTAAACGATTGTATCGCCTGGGAGTTGGTCTGCTCTGTTTTGTATGATGTTGCCAAGAGTGAGTGCTTCATCGTATGTGAGATTACGCTTGTCCATCTCGGATTGGATGGTGCTGGCAATTGTTTGGAGGTCGATTTTTGAATTAGCGCGCTGGATTTGCTTGGAGTAGCGACGACATCTTCGAGACATGCGCGTAGCCACCATGAACTCACTTAACACACACCGGTTATTGAAAGAATCGGTCGCTTATCTTCGATTCACCCTTATTGCAAGAGAGTATACCCACTTCGCATAAAGTACCGATTAAAGCGCTTTTTATCGAAGAATTGATGACGGAAAAGTATTCTTTCAATCAAAGAGAAGGAAATGCAATGCTTCATGTCCCTCATGCAAGTCCGAGCAACATGAACGAAGCAAGAACACATGAAGTCGGACAAAAAGCTCCCGCATTCAATTGTGAAGATTCAAACGGAATTCTCCATGATTTGCAAGCATATTCAAGTGCTGGAAAATCAGTTATTCTGTACTTTTATCCGCGCGATTCAACCCCTGGTTGCACAACCCAAGCATGTGACTTCCGTGACAACATGGCCCGTTTAACATCAGAAGGCTATGTCATTCTTGGCGTTTCTAAAGATTCCGAAGGCTCTCACGAGAAATTTATCACGAAACAAGATCTGAATTTCCCGCTTCTGATGGATAAGGAAGGTGAACTGCATGAAGCATATGGCACCTGGCGCCTCAAGAAGAATTACGGAAGAGAGTACATGGGTTGTTCACGTTCTACGTTCGTTATTGCACCCGATGGGGCTTTTTCTTGGCTCCGCTACAATGTAAAAGCCAAAGGACACGTAGGTATGCTTCTTCGTGAACTCGGCTTGAACGAATGAGGGATCAAATGGAAAACGATGGTCAAGTGAACGGTCAACGGCTCGACCTCGAGAGAGGGAGTGTCGCATGGGAACCTTGCCATATTGGTGAAAATGCACAAATTGGCGCAAATTGTTCCATCGGTGCATTGGTCCATATCGGCCGTAAAGTGGTACTTGGCAATGCGTGTCGTATTCAAGGCGGCGCATACCTCGCAGATGGTTGCGTATTGGGTGACAGAGTATTCCTTGGCCCGAACAGTACACTGCTTAATGACAAATATCCGCCTTCGGGCAACGCTCAACAATGGCAACCGGTACAGATCAGCAATGATGCTGTGATTGGAGGTGGTGCCACGGTTATCGCTGGATGCTCAGTCGGGCAGAATGCCGTTCTTGGCGCAGGTTCTACACTCACACGCAATGTCCCTGACAATGAAGTGTGGGTCGGAAACCCTGCTGTTTTTTTGATGATGCGGAATACATACGATGAAAAGCAACGCCAACTCAAAAGCGATTCAGCAACTAATTGAATGGGTGAACGTATGGACAGGAAACAAGTTGTACTCGATTATCTCACACGATGCAATGCCTATGCAATGGATTCGATTGCTCGGAAAACTGAACGTGGTGAAAAAGAACAGACTGCATCATGGGAATCTTATATTCAGTTTAACGACCATGCGATTGAAGAAATAAAAAATGGCACATTGGACAACTGGTTCACGCCACTTCCAACAAAAAGCATGGAAGGGGCTCGCCGCATCGATGTAGACGAACTTGAACATGCCCAACGAGCAGGATGGTTATCTGGCCTCTTATCACCACGACCACTCGTCATTGCATCAACCCAAGATAAAGAGGGGAACAAGAATCTGGCACCGTACACATCAGTCATGGCTGTATCAACTGGACCACCTCTGCTGATTGCATCATTCAGTTGTAACCGTGATGGAAGATACAGAGACACGCTTCACAATCTCCGCTCAACCAAAAGAGCCATTCTTCACTTCATGCCGAGTTCACATTCATCCGTTGATGCAATCGATGAAACGGCTCGCCCACTCCCTGAAGGAGAAAGCGAATGGAACCTTACTGGGTTCACCCCACACCCTCTCGACCCCTTGCTCATCAACCAAGCAGTTGCCGCATTGGAAGTTGAATTCCTCGAAGACCGCCCACTCCCAGATGCTGTTGCACGACTTGCAGTTTTACGCGTCACAGGATTGTGGACGACTGAAGAAACCTTGCCAGCAAATGGATTAGACATCCTGTGCCAACATGGCCACGACCGACTCACACCCGCACCCGATTCATGGAGTAAGAAAGTCCTCAACCACTACAGTCCGAAAAAAGATTCAGCGTAAACTTGCCCACATTTTGAGTAGACCCTGTTCTAAAGTCGTTGATGATTTCCATCCAACGAATGATTCCGCTTGACTGCAATCCGGTAAGCGCCGTAGTGCATCGCCATGGTATCCTTCAACAATCAAGGTATCCGGCAATCCCTTCTCCCATGAGACATCGTTTGAGACAATTGAAAAGATGGTTTCTTGTAAAGCTCGAATTGAAATTTCCTCCGTTGCTCCAATATTCAAAGCGCAACCAGAAAGGGATTCTCCGTTGAGACTTTTCTCTTGGAGCCCTGCAAGTATGAAGCCCTCGACGATATCATCGATCCATGTAAACGACCGAGTTTGTCGACCACCGTTATGCAATTGTATCGGTTCTTTCAAAAGGATGGCTTGAAAAAACATCGCCACAACTTGGCCGTATTCATCACCTAAAAGGCGTGGACCATAAGCGTTGAAGGGTCGTACAATTCGGACATCAAGCCCGTCACGTGCTGCATGCTGACACGCGACTTCATCCAGGTATTTGCTGGCGCCATAGGAGTGGCGTTGATGGAGTGAAGGGTCGGTGAACGACATGTCATTACCGTTTTGAATCGGTTGTTGCAAAGCCTCACCAAAGGCTTCAGGCGATGAAGCAAGAACATAACGTGCATTATGTGCCATCGCCAACTCTAATGTTCGCAGCGTCCCATTGATGTTGACATCAATCACTGAATGGGCTGCTTCATGAAACCACTTGGTGCCATTCACTGCTGCAAGATGGAAGATCAGTTCAACTCCACCCAAGTGTTCAATCGCTTCATCCAAACGGTCGATATCACGGACATCACCTTGCATGAATTGAAAGTTCGAGTGATTCTGAAGAGAGGAAAGATTCGCCTCACTGCCTCGGAAAAGTGAATCGTATGCCAATACAGAGTGCCCTTCTGCTACCAATCGTTCGCATAATGAGGAACCAATGAATCCTGCACCACCAGTGACAAGAATCTTCAGACCATTCATTCAATCACCTCATTGTACGCGTTCAAGAACGGTGAGCGTAACGACTCCACGTTCGGATTTGAGTTCGATGAGGTCACCATCGTTAATTGCCATACATGGGTCCTGGTCAAAGCCATGGCCATAGGGCAATCCGAGTAACGAGCAAGCAGGCAAAGTAAGTGGACAAACATCCCGATTGACAATGGCTGTTGGGCCTTTACCGGTATACAACAAGCCCATCAAAACAAAAGGAGCAACGGTCGAGCCCGAACCCTTAGGATAGATGAGAATTGTGTTTTCAACAGCCCTACCATCGAGTGGGTGGCCTGTTTCTTCGACGACTCCAGTATCTCGATTCACATACCCGAGATAGGTGATGGGGACATCGGTAACCATTGCTGGACCTGTGATGCAATACTCTTCTTGACTCTCCAAAGGAGCACCTGTCAAAACAACACCCTCTTCTGTTTGAATCGTTTTCGAACTGGCATGTTGGGGTTGTGCTTTCTGATTCAAAAGTGGACGTGGACCTGCCGATAGTGAAGGGTCAAAGGCATGTGCAATACACCCTTCAATGGGCATTACACTTGTTGGAAGTCGATTTAAACCGCTGGTGAGATAATGTTCAGCCTTGAGGGAATTGGTCAACAAATGATTGTAATGTGCTCGATTGTAAGGAGTGACTTCAGGGCAGGTGTCTTGTAAAATCACGGCACCTGCACTTTCAAGCAAGTCAATACTTCCATCTGCTAATGCGAGTTCATAATTTTCACCACTGGTGAACACCCAAAGCCGTTGATTTGGGATTTTATCACCCATTTCTGCATGAGAACGGACTGCTGCTGCGGTGATTCTAATTTCTTCCAAACTCGCCTGTGGACAACCAATGACGACCAAATCAACTTGCCCGCTTGGTGCTAAATCATCATACCGTGCCTGTAAATCAGCAGCTGTGAACACTAATTCCCCTTGCCAGCCAGCCTTTGGTGTAATCCACACGCCGTCTTTATCACGTGATAATGGCGGGTCTGCTGAGAGGCCTTCCGCCCAAAGCATGGGTGTCCCATAATT
>TARA_B110000305_G_scaffold116750_1_pt1 | contig 21045 bp, 21 predicted proteins | sample TARA_B110000305 | Tara Oceans TARA_B110000305 (sample SAMEA4397930) | marine metagenome | biome: Polar Biome; feature: [SRF] surface water layer (ENVO:00010504); material: water (ENVO:00002006), including particulate matter (ENVO:01000060) such as... | depth 5 m | reverse complement strand
TGGAGAGAGGTCATGGAAGAGATTTCGGTTCATTATCCAGACGTAACACTTTCACATATGTATGTAGATAATGCAGCAATGCAACTTGTAAAAGACCCAAAACAGTTTGATGTAATGGTCACTAGTAATCTTTTTGGGGATGTATTATCAGATTGTGCAGCAATGCTTACTGGGTCAATTGGTATGCTTCCATCTGCATCACTTGATAAGGATAATTTTGGTATGTATGAGCCGATTCATGGCTCTGCGCCAGATATCGCGGGCAAAGATATTGCAAACCCACTCGCGACTATATTGTCAGTATCAATGATGCTTAGGTATTCACTTAATCAAGTGAAGCTTGCAGATAAAATTAACCTAGCTGTTAGTAAAGTGTTGGACAAAGGCTATAGAACATTAGATATTGCTGCAGCAGGAGATAAAGTGGTTGGGACTCAGGAAATGGGCGACTTAATTGTAATGGCCTTGGAGTCCTAATAGAGAACTTCCTCACTATCAATTGACCTCCACAAAAACCAGCATGCAACTGACCTATATGGCCTCCACGTGTCTGATATCTTTATAATTATATCTATATCGAGTTTTTTTCCGTCATTATAAACTTGGTTTATAGCCCTTATTACTCCAACATCTTTAAGTGGAAAAATGTCTTTTTCTAGCAAATAAAACATGCCAAACATTTCTGCAGTCCAAGGGCCGATTCCTTTAATAGTGATGAGCTCATTATAGATACTGAGATAAGTGCGCTCCTGCCAGTAAGTATCATCAACAATATTATTGGTGAGAAAGTGGTCAGAAATATTATAAATGTATTGTATTTTTTGTTTAGATAAGCCACATAATTTTAAGTTTTCTTTACTTGTATTTAGGACTTTACTAGGCTTAGTAGTTTTGACCAGCGAAGCTAGTTTATTCCAAACACTCGCCGCCGCTTGGATAGAAATTTGTTGACCAACTATTGAGCGGAGTAAGGTTTCATAAGCTTCCCCACGAGATGAAATGGAGTAATCTTTATGTTGCCTAATAATACGCCCTAATTTTTTATCAACTCGAGTTAAGTGGTTGATTGATTCCTGCCAATAGTCTGGATTTTCCATAAAAGTATTTAATGAAGATTAAATTATTAATATAACTGATTATATGTTCAAAACACATTGTCGTATAATCTGATTTATGACGTTAATCAAGGAAGAAGGAATATTATGAGTACAAAAAAGAATGTAGCATTTATTGGTCTTGGAACTATGGGCTTTCCGATGGCAGGACATATATCTAAATCAAATCTATTTAACTTAAAGGTGTATAACCGAACTCAAGAAAAAGGCAGTAGCTGGAGTAAAGATTATGAGGGGGAGGTTGTAAGTTCAATTAAAGAGGCGGTGATTGACGCTGACTTTATTTTGACATGTACTGGACGCGATGAAGATATGATGGAAATTGTTTTTTCAGATCAGGGCATCATTTCGCATCTTAAGAAAGGCTCAATTTTTATTGATCATACTACTACATCATACAAACTAGCTCAGCACTTAAATGATTCATTAACTGCTAAAGGAGTTGCGTTTATAGATGCACCTGTTAGCGGCGGAGAGGCTGGTGCAGTAAATGGAGTTTTGAGTGTCATGGCAGGTGGAAATGAGCAGATTCTTGAAGAGTCGAGGGCTGTTATTAAAACCTATTCAAAAAATGTTACTTATATGGGTGAGTCTGGAAAGGGCCAGCTTGCGAAAATGGTAAACCAAATTTGTATAGCTGGATTACTTCAAGGCCTTTCTGAAGGATTGTTGTTTGCGGAGTCAGAAAATCTTGACATGCCAAGTTTGCTCTCTGCAATCTCGGGAGGCGCTGCACAATCATGGCAGATGGTTAATCGCGCAGAAACAATGCATAAAAGGGAATTTGATTTTGGTTTTGCAATTAAGTGGATGGTCAAGGATTTGGGCTATTGTATAGATCAATCTGGCTCCAACAATTCAAATCTTGATCTCACAAAAGAGGTTTATGATCGGTATGTTAATTTGATGGATAAAGGACATTCTTATAGTGATACTTCTGCGTTGTTACTGTTTGATAAGTTAAATAAGTAGCGCGTGAGTTTAAATCACTCTATTAATATTGTGATTCATTAAAATATGATCATTACTATGCCGGGTGATTTGAGCCAATAAAATATTTAACAAGTGGCATAATATTATGATGCGAAAAAAACCAAAATTAACCAACGTTCATACTGTAGCCAAGAGCCGAATTTTTAATTTAGAGTCTATGGATGTTGAATTTTCGAATGGCGAAACTCGAATCTATGAGAGGCTTATGTCAAGGGGAAATGGTGCTGTATTGGTTATTCCCATGATTGATAATGATACCGTTCTAATGATTTATGAGTATTCGGGTGGAACTGATAGATATGAACTAGGCTTAACCAAAGGTAAGATTGATAATGGTGAGACTCCTATAGAGGCTGCTGGACGCGAGCTCAAAGAAGAAATTGGTTATGGTGCCCATAAACTGACTTTTCTGAAAACAATTACTTTAGCGCCAGGTTATCAGTCAAGCGAAACTCACATTGTTCTTGCAGAAGACCTTTATGAGGAATCAGCTGAAGGCGATGAGCCAGAGCCACTAGAAATTGTTCCTCATAAGCTATCTGAATTAGAAAATCTGACTTATAGTAAAGACCTAACTGAAGCTAGAAGCATACTTGCTTTGTATATGGCAAGAGAGATTATTCAAAACAGATAGCGGTGATTGAAATACCTCCTTCTTTTTGGCTTAATGAAGATGACACCAAATTTCCAAATATAAACCTTGCATTAAAAGAGCCTAACGGCTTAATTGGAATTGGTGGTAACTTATCTCAAGAAAGACTCCTTAAGGCTTATTCAATGGGAATATTTCCATGGTATGGCAAGGACGAGCCTATACTTTGGTATTCGCCTGACCCAAGAATGGTTATTACGCCGGATTCATTTCATCTTTCTAAGAGCTTAAAGAAGGTCATACAATCTTCTAAGTTTGATGTTTTTATTGATATATCTTTTGAAAAAGTGATGAAAAGATGTCAGCATATAGCGAGAAATGGCCAGTCTGGAACATGGATTAATGATGATATGATTAAGGCTTATTGTGGCCTTTATGAAGCTGGATATGCGCACTCATATGAAGTTTATGAAAATGGAAATCTTGTAGGTGGATTATATGGCCTTGCGATAGGTGGTGTATTTTTCGGTGAATCTATGTTTTCTCTAGTCAGTAATGCGTCAAAAGTAGCTTTTGCTTATCTACTTCAGAGTGGTGTATATCGATTAATTGATTGCCAAGTTGAAAACAAGCATTTAGAAAGTTTAGGCGCATTCAAAATGCCAAGAGATTTGTTTACACAACAGCTTAAAGCCTTTGTGTAAAATACTACTATTAAAGAAAGTATCAGAGGCCCTATGAAAAACCTATTTAAATTTATTGTATTGGTATTGTTTGCATTTACTTTGTCTGCATGTGGCAGAATGGGCGATTTAACTCCTAATGAAGGTTATCAGAAAGATTCTGCAGAACTAACCTCTAGTTCCTAGTAGCGATATAATTAATTGAACTCATTCCATTTTCAAAATAAAAAACTACACGCAGAGTCTGTCCCTATTTCAGACTTAATGGCGCTCTATGGGTCACCCCTTTATATTTATTCCAAAAATCAAATAGAGTTTAATTGGCAACAGTTTGATAAATCTTTTGGGCAACATCCTCATTTAATTTGTTACGCAGTTAAAGCTAACTCGAACTTGGCAGTTCTAAATATTCTCTCTAAGCTAGGCTCTGGTTTTGATATAGTTTCAATTGGTGAGCTAGAAAGGGTGATTGCTGCTGGAGGAGATCCAAAAAAATGCGTATTTTCGGGGGTTGCTAAAACAGAGCAAGCAATTCATCAGGCTTTGAAATATGGAATTTATTGTTTTAATGTTGAATCTTCTGCAGAATTGGATCGCATTGAGTCTATTGCTTCAGATCTGAAGATGAAGGCGCCGATATCTATACGCGTTAATCCCAATGTGGATGCAAAAACTCACCCATATATTTCGACTGGATTAACTGAAAATAAATTTGGAGTAGATGCCGCATTAGCATTAATTTTATATAAGAAAGCAAATCTTTCAGCACACCTTGAGGTCTCTGGTTTGGATTATCATATTGGCTCTCAAATTATAGATGTAGATCCTTTATTAGAGGCACTAGATAAAACACTTGAGCTAATAACAGAACTTAAAGAAGAAAAAATTTATCTAAAGCATATTGATATAGGTGGAGGTGTTGGTGTTGCCTATGAACAAGAATCAACCATTAACATTAATGACTATATTCAAACTGTAATTACAAAAGTTGGTAATTTGAAAGTTATAGTTGAGCCGGGCCGATCAATTGTTGGGAATGCTGGAATCTTTGTGACCAAGGTTGAATATTTAAAACAGAATGACCAAAAGTCTTTTGCAATTATTGATGGTGCAATGAATGACTTACTTCGACCTGCGCTCTATAGTTCATATCATGAGGCCGTTACAATTGAAGAAAATAAGAAAGGAATACATGGTTCATGGGATCTGGTTGGTCCTGTATGCGAAACAACAGATTTTTTGGCAAAAAATAGAAGTCTTACTCTTGAGCAAGGAGACTATATTGCATTGATGACTGCAGGAGCATATGGATTTGTTTTGAGTTCTAACTACAACTCAAGGCCAAGGGTCCCCGAGGTAATGGTCAGTGGTTCGCAGCATCAAATGATACGAAAGAGAGAGACTATTGAATCGCTTTTTAAAAATGAGATGATACTAAAAGATGAAATTAACTAATAATCAGAAAAAATATTTACGCTCGATGGCACATGATTTAAAGCCATTTTTAATGATTGGTCAGCATGGGTTGAGTGAGTCGGTTATTCTAGAAATGGAATCAACAATGCTAAAACATGAACTAATTAAAATTAAACTAAGGGTTAGTGAGCGTGAAGAGAAGCTAAAAATAATTGAAAAAATAATTGAAATTTCCAAGGCTGAACTAATTCAGGTTATTGGGGGAGTTGTGGTTATTTATAGGCCTTTTGAAGACAACCCTGAAATTATTCTACCAAGATCATAAGGAATCAATATATATTTAAATCATCTTAGTTAACTCTTGAATAAAATGAAAATTGCCATTTGCGCTGCAGAAACTTCAGGTGACCTTGTTGCATCATCATTAGTGGATGCAATTATGTTGCTCCGCCCTGATTCTGAAATAGATGGACTGGCAGGGCAAAAGATGACTGAAGCTGGCTGTAAAAAATTATGGGACATTGAGCAAGTCAATGTAATGGGTATTAGTGAAGTTTTTAAGAAGCTATCCTCAGTTCTTAGTCTTAGGCGAAGTATCATTAGATACTATTCTGCAAACAAGCCAGATGTTTTTATTGGGGTTGACGCACCTGATTTTAATTTTAGGATTGAAAAGATGCTTAAGAAAAATGGCGTCAAAACAATTCATTTCGTAAGCCCATCAGTATGGGCGTGGCGTGCCCATAGAATAAAAAAAATTAAACAATCAGCAGATCTTGTGCTTTGCCTTTTTCCTTTTGAAGTAGATTTTTATAAGTCTTATAATCAGCCTGCTATTTTCGTTGGGCATCCATTAGCTGAAAAGTTAAAGCCTCGAAAAAAACATATTACAAACAAACATATTTTATTGATGCCTGGATCAAGGGAGTCTGAAGTTAAATCCTTATTACCCGAATTATTAGTATCCGTTAGATTGATGCGTAAACAAGATCCTAAAATAAAGTTTAGTATGTCACTTGCAAATGACAATCTAAAGGTTTGGGTTGAGGATGAAATTAGAGGATTCAATATCCTTCTTAGCGTTGGTGATGCGCATAAAAAGATTGCCAACTCTGATCTAGTTATTGTTGCATCTGGAACTGCAACTTTAGAAGTGGCTCTTCTTGCAGTACCTATGGTTGTTGTATATAAGCTTTCAGCTTTGAGTTACCAAATTGTTAAGAGATTACTTAATACTAAAAATATTTCTCTTCCTAATAAAATATTGGGAAAAGAGGTTGTGCATGAGCTTATTCAATCTGAGGCAAATGGTCAAAATATTTCTGATCATGCAATTGCACTTATGGCATCTGATAATTCAAATATGGTTAAAGAGCTAACAAAAATTCATACCCTATTAAGTAAAAATGCAAGCGTTAAATCTGCAGATGCAGTTATGGAATTTTTAAATGGATAAAGATGCTAAAAAAATTGTTGATTTAGCTATTTCAGAAGATGTTGGTTCTGGCGACTTGTCATCCAGCCTTCTTAATAATACGAAAATAAAAGCTGAGATTGTTTGTAGAGATGAAGCGGTTATTTGTGGGACTAGTTACTTTGATTTGTGTTTTTTAACGCTTGACCCAAAGATTAAAATAAAATGGAATGTAGAAGATGGTTTTAGGGTGGAGCCAGGAGCAGTAATTTGTAGTCTTCATGGAAAGGCTCAGCCTATTATTACTGCAGAAAGGACAGCGCTTAATTTTTTACAAATTTTAAGTGGTACAGCTTCAAAAACTAATCATCTAGTCACCCTTATAAAGCACACAAATGCTAAGTTGCTAGATACAAGAAAAACAATACCAGGTCTTAGAAAAGCTCAAAAGTATGCTGTAAGATGCGGTGGAGGCGTAAATCACAGAATGGGGCTTTATGATTGCATCATGCTTAAAGAGAATCATATCCTATCAATTGGTTCGCTTGATAATGCAATAAAAAATGCTCTCAAAAAGTATCCAAGCGCCCCAATTGTGGTTGAAGTTGAAACCTTAGAGGAGCTGCATCTGGCTATTTCAATAAGAGGAATTACAAGGATTCTTTGTGATAATTTTAGTATTCATGAGCTAAAAGAGGCTGTTGAAATTTCAAAAAACATCTATCCTTTGGAGGCTTCTGGTGGGATAAATGAGAGAAACATTGTTAATTACGCAGAAACTGGGGTTGATTACATCTCAATTGGTTCGGTCACAAAAGATGTCATGGCTGTGGATCTATCTATGAGGTTTATTTAAAAGCCTTTTGCTTTAAAAGCTGGGCTTAGAGTGTCCTCAGTTAAATTATAAGATAAAGGGTTATTTTTTAAATCTAAAACTTTTCCTCCAGCCCCTTCAAGTATGCAAACCCCAGCAGCAGTATCCCATTCTGAGCATCGACCAAACTTAGGATAGTAGTCGTAAAGTCCTTCTGCAATTAAACAAAACTTAAGAGCACTTCCAAGCTTGAAAGTTTCAAAATTTGTTTTAAACTTGAGGTGGTCTTTAAGAGGTTTATTGTTATTTGAATAACGACCTATAACAATCTTTTCTAGACGCTTTGGTTTTTTTGTAAAAATTTCACAACTTTTTTTGTTAACTAGCTTTATTGAAGATTGATTTGGCAGACAATAGTAGTGAACTTTTTGAACTGGAGAGTATATTAAGCCAAAGATTGATCGATTATTTTTAATAAGGGCAATGCTAATACAAAAGTCTGGCGACCCATCAATAAAATCTCTAGTTCCATCTAACGGATCAATTAACCAATACTCATTCCATAGCTTTCGAACAGAAAAAGGAATATCCATTGATTCTTCAGATAGTACTGGAATATTCGGAGTTAAGAGTTTCAAAGTATTTATAATTAGTTCATTAGATGCGTGGTCAGCTTTAGTTACGGGAGTGTTATCAGATTTAATTGCAACACTATTGGTATTATTGCGAAAGGACATAATTACCTCACCCGCCTCTATTGTAAGGGAAATAAGCTGTGAAAGAATTTTGGAAGGCATAATTCAAATTATATCATTGACGTTGAATTTATTTTTTCATTCAATGATAACTTTAGTAAATTTTTTTAACAAATGTGTGGAAGGTTCGATTATGAAAAAACAGATATTAACTATGGGTGGAGGTGGATTTACTGCAAAGCCTGAAAATTTAAAATTGGATCGATATTTGCTGTCTTTGACAAACAAACAAAACCCTAAAGTATGTTTCATCCCAACCGCAAGCGGGGATGATGAAAGTTATAAGAAGCGTTTTTATGCGGCTTATAGGAAATTAAACTGTGAGCCAAGCCATTTATCATTATTTAGTCCACCAGAGGGCGACTTAAGAGAATTCGTTTTAGAAAAGGATATTTTTTATGTTGGTGGAGGTAATACAAGAAACCTTTTGGTTCTTTGGAAAGAGTGGGGGCTTGATAAATATTTATATGAGGCATGGAATAGCGGTGCAATAATGGCTGGATTGAGTGCTGGATCAATTTGTTGGTTTGAACAAGGTTTGACTGATTCAAAGACTGGTAAGTTGCTACCTTTGGATTGTTTGGGCTTCCTGTCAGGTAGTAATTGTCCGCATTTTGATTCTGAGGTTCGTAGAAGGCCAGAATATCACAGGTACATTTTAAATGGCTCTATGAAGCCAGGGATTGCCTGCGATGATGGGGTTGCCGCACACTTTGTCAATGGTGAGCTCGAATGTTGTGTCTCATCTTTGCCAAATGCAAAGGCTTTTGATATTAAAAACAATAATGGCGTTATTAGTGAAACAATTATTGAGCCAAACTTACTCAAGGATGATGATAGTTGGCTTTTAAAATAAAAAACCTAGTATTTAACTAGGTTTTTTGATAGTTGGTGGGCCTACTTGGACTTGAACCAAGGACCAATCGATTATGAGTCGACTGCTCTAACCAGCTGAGCTATAGGCCCGGTGAAAGGACTACTCTAAAAAGCTTTGAAGTTTATGTGCACGCGAAGGGTGTCTTAGTTTTCTCAGTGCTTTAGCTTCAATTTGACGAATTCTTTCACGAGTAACATCAAATTGTCTCCCAACTTCTTCAAGAGTGTGATCTGTGCTCATATCAATACCAAAACGCATTTTTAAAACTTTTGCCTCTCTTGGAGATAAGTTTGCTAACAAATCACCTGTAGTTTCTTTAAGGCTTTCACGCGTTGTAACCTCTACAGGCGATGATAGGTTTGTATCTTCAATGAAATCACCAATTGTGGAGTCTTCATCATCACCAACTGGATTTTCCATGGACAGAGGTTCTTTAGCAATTTTAAGTATTTTATTAATTTTATATTCTGGAAGCTCCATTTCTACTGAAAGCTCTTCAGGTGTTGCCTCTCTTCCATACCTTTGAAGAAGTTGGCGTCTTACACGATTTAATTTGTTAATAGTTTCAATCATATGAACTGGTATACGGATTGTGCGCGCTTGATCTGCAATTGATCTTGTAATAGCTTGACGAATCCACCAAGTTGCATAGGTAGAAAATTTATAACCTCTGCGATATTCAAATTTATCAACAGCTTTCATTAGGCCGACATTTCCCTCTTGAATAAGATCTAAGAACTGTAAGCCACGATTTGCATATTTTTTTGCTATTGAAATGACAAGTCTTAAATTTGCTTCAATCATTTGACTTTTTGCTGTTTTTGCTCTTCTATCTCCCTGGCGAAGTCTTTTATTTATCTCTTTAAGTTCAGAAATTGTAAGCTTCATCGCTTCTTCATTTTCTAAGAGGCTTTTTTGAGAATAATAAATTTCTTTCTCACTTTTTTCTAGAGATTTTTTTGTAGCTGTATCGATATTTTTGGATTTAAGCCAATCAAAGTTAGTTTCATTACCAACAAAAGATGCATAAAAAACTTCTGAGCTCATACCTGCATCAAGACAGGCTTTACGAATAAGATTTTCTTCTTTTTTGATTTTAGTTGCACGGCTTGAAACAAGCTCCATCATTGTACTAACAAGTTTAGGTGCAAGTCTTAACTCAGATATACAGCTTGAAAATTTATGTCTAGCTTTAACAGTTTTATCATCTAGATAACCATTTTTCTCAAAAGATTTAACATAGCTATTATGAGATTTTTGAACCTTATCAAATCGTTCATACACCATTCCTTCATCAGGCCCCGTGTATTCTAATTCATCAAATTCGTCTTCTTCTTCATCAATTTCGTCTGGAAGCTCACTTGGCTCCATTGCATCAAGCAGAGCTTGTTTTTCATCTAAATGAGCTTGTTTTTCTTTAATAAGTACTTGTTTTTCTTCAAACTCTTCGGCATCTCCTTGATAACCTATAACAACATCTGTCATCTTACATTTGCCTTCTTCAAGTCTGGTATATGCTTTGAAGAAGTAATCAGAGATTTCTGGATAAAGAGAAATTGCTTGCAGTATTTGATAAACACCAGCTTCAATTTCTTTTGCAATACGCACTTCATCTTTTTGTTCTAGGAGTTCAACAACACCCATCTCTCTCATATACATTCTAACTGGATCAGTAGTTCTACCGAATTCAGAATCGAGAGCGGCTAATGCTGCTACAGCAACTTCAGCAGAGTTTGCCTCAGCCTTTCCACCTGACTTCATTACTAATTCATCAGCATCTGGAGCTTCATCAGCAACTACAATATCAAGCTCTTCTAAGATTGTTACGATTGGCTCGACCTGCTCAGGTGTTAATAAGTCTTCAGGTAACAAGTCATTAATTTCTGAATATGTTAGATAGCCCTGTTCTTTACCAATTGTTATAAGGCTATTAAGTGCTTTTTTGTGAGCTTCAGTAGTTGTTTTCATAATTTGATTTTTTCAAAACAGAGATGAATTATACCTAAAAGAGTTGCTTGTTTTTGCCATTAATTCCGCGCTACAAAGCGCATAAGATTAGTTTGTTTCTTGAAAAATTGTACTAATTGACTGCTCGTCGCTAATTCTACGGATAACATCAGCAAGTGTAGTGGCGATTGAGAGTTGTCTAATCTTTTTGCAGTTCTTGGCTCTTTCTGTCAAGGGGATAGTATTAGTAATGACTAATTCATCTAGCTTAGAGCTTGCAATGTTATCTATAGCGCCACCAGAAAGGACAGCGTGTGTTGCATAAGCCACAACTTTCTTTGCCCCATTTTCCTTTAATGACTCCGCAGCTTGGCAAAGGGTTCCTGCAGTGTCAACCATATCATCAATCATAATACAAGTTCGGCCAGATACATCACCAATAACATTCATAACTTTAACTAGGTTTGGTGCTGGACGCCTCTTATCTATAATTGCAAGATCTGCATCATTAATTCTTTTGGCCGCTGCCCTCGCTCTTGCAACTCCCCCGACATCAGGAGACACCACAACTACATCATCATATTTATGATCTAAAATGTCTTGAACTAGAACTGGTTGAGCATATATGTTATCAATTGGGATATTGAAAAAGCCTTGAATTTGATCTGCATGTAGATCCATTGTGAGTATTCGATCAACTCCAGATGTTTCAATCATCTGGGCGACAAGTTTTGCAGTTATTGGGACACGTGTAAGTCTTGAGCGCCTATCTTGTCTAGAGTAGCCAAGGTAAGGAACAACAGCAGTTATTCTTCCAGCAGAAGATCGTTTAAGAGCATCCACCATTATTAATAATTCCATCAATGTTTCAGCAGATGAGGGACCACATGTAGGCTGAATAACAAAAACATCACATCCTCGAACATTATCAAGAATCTCAACCTGTGCTTCGCCGTCACTAAACTGACTTACAAAAGCCTTGCTCTGACTAATACTAAGATTTGAAATGATTTCGGATGAAAGATCAGGGTTTGCATTACCGCTAAAGATTTTTATTCTTTCTAAAGACATCCAATTAGGTTGTTATTGATGTAAAGTGCAATTATACAAACAAATTAGACAACTAAATGCCCTAGTTTTGTATTTGAATTACAATATTTTTTCTATTGATGATGCTATATCTTCTGGCTCAACTGTTGAACTAAAGCGCTCAAAAGGTACGCCATCTCGATCAATTAGAAATTTAGAAAAATTCCATTTAATACTGTTATTGATTTTCCCCTTTAGTTTGTTTTTTAAGAATTTAAATAGAGGATGTTCATTCTTACCATTTACCTCAACTTTTGAAGACAAGGGAAATGTCACATCATAATTTAAACTACAAAACTCTTGTATTTCTTCTGAAGTTCCAGGCTCTTGTTTTCCAAATTGATTACAAGGAAAACCAATAATTACTAGCCCCTCATCTTTATATTTTTGATAGAGTTTTTCTAGACCAGAATAGTGATATGTTAGGCCACATGCGCTTGCAGTATTTACAACTAAGACAGCCTTGCCTTTAAACTCACTTAAAGAAATTTCTTTTCCATCAAGCTGGTTAAAACTAAATTGATATATATTTTCACTCATCAGTATCATTTCCTTTTAAGGTCAGTATTTAATTTAAAAAATATGGCAGGGGCGGATGGATTCGAACCATCGGTACACGGGATCAAAACCCGATGCCTTACCACTTGGCTACACCCCTATTGTGTAATGGTGATCTATCAATCGCTTTTGCAACAAAACTAGACCAATGTGTTGGCAATTTGTTATCTGCTAACAACGCATCTTTTTCATTTTCAAAGGCAACAAAAACACAGCATCCGGTTCCAGTCATTCTTGCAAACCCAACATGGTTTTCAGTAGAGTCTAGATGAGTTATAACCTCTTCTAGCTCACTTTCCATAGCAATTGCGGCGTCTAAACAGTCGTTATGTGGATTAGAGACCATTGAAAAGTCTGTTATTTTCCTTTGTACTGATGACATTGTCAATGCTTTGTGTGTGAAAATTTCTTTTGTGGATATTTGTTTACCAATTGAAACAACCAAATAAAAATATTTAGGCAAATTGATTGGAGTAAGTAATTCTCCTACACCCTCTGCCCATGAACTATGACCATCAATAAATAAAGGGATATCTGCGCCAAGATTTTGGCCAATATATATTAGCTCTTGTTTAGATAAGTCAAGACTCCACAGCCTGTTAAGAACAATTAAAACAGTCGCTGCATTTGAGCTACCGCCACCAAGACCACCACCAATAGGTATTTTTTTAACTATGGAAATATCTGCACCACCCTTTGCCCCAGATATTGATTTAAGTTTGATAGCACTGCGAACAAGCAGGTCTTGATCTAGAGGAATCCCCTCATTTCCACTAACTCTATTAATTACCCCATCGCTTCTGTAATTAATACTTATCTCGTCGCTATAGTCCAGGAGCTGAAAAATAGTTTGAAGGTTGTGAAAGCCATCTTTCCTTTTTGAGAGTATATGCAAAAACAAGTTAATTTTGGCGGGAGATAGATATGTCAATTTAAGCTTTAATAAAGTGCTCTCTATAATGTTTTAATTCATCAATAGAGTCATAGACATCTGATAAGGCAAGGTGCCTAGATTTCTTATATGAAGTAGAAATAATGTTTGGCTTCCAGCGAACAGCGAGTTCCTTTAGGGTAGATACATCAATATGGCGATAATGAAAAAACTTTTCAAGCTTTGGCATATAGTTGTATAAAAACCTTCTATCCTGACAAATTGAGTTTCCACACATTGGCGATGCACCTTGGTCAACATGTTTCATTAAAAATTCCAGAGTTTGAGTTTCAGCATCAGAAGTCGAAACTGTGCTTTCTAAAACCCTAGTGACAAGTCCAGAGTGATTATGTTGCCTTGTATTCCATTCATCCATTCCATCTAATAGAGTTTTATTTTGGTTGATGGCTAATGATGGCCCTTCTTCTATAATATTTAGATTTGCATCAGTAACAACAGTTGCTATCTCAATAATGACATCACTTTCAGGTAGTAAACCGGTCATTTCAAGGTCTATCCAGATAAGGTTTGTTTTTTTATTCATTTTTATTTTAATTATTACTTGCGATAATATATTCTTCAAGCTTGCTTTTGGCAAGTCCATCTGCCATAGCTTGGTTTGCTTTTTCAATGCCTGCATGAAGAGTCTTTTCTAAGCCACATACATAAATAGCTGCGCCAGCATTTAAAGAGATAATGTTTTTAGCAGTTTCATTTTTCCCTGAAAAAGCATCATAAATTAGATCAAGTGACTCCAGAGCATTATTCGCTTTAATATCATTGAGGTTTCCAAGCTTCAATCCAAAGTCCTCGGGGGCAACTGTATAGGTTGAAATCACCCCTTTTCTTAATTCAGCAACAAAAGTTTTGTTGGCAACTGAAAATTCATCAAGCCCATCCAGCGAATGTACAACCATAACATGTCTTGAATTGAGACTTTTTAAAACTTTAGCAATAGGCTCGACTAGGTTTTTATCATAAACTCCAATAACTTGGTTGGGGGCTTTTGCAGGGTTTGTAAGTGGACCTAAAACGTTAAAGATTGTTCTAACTGCAAGTTCTTTTCGTGGGCCTATTGCATGTTTCATTGCGCTATGATGAGCTGGCGCAAACATAAAGCCGACCCCTATTTTTTCAATACATTGGCTGATTTTCTCGGAGCTTAAATTAAGATTTATTCCAGCTGCCTCTAAAACATCTGCGCTTCCAGATTTTGAGGAAATAGATCGATTTCCATGTTTTGCAACTTTTCCACCTGCAGCAGCCACAACAAACGCAGCAGCAGTTGAGATATTAAATAAGCCCAATCCATCTCCGCCAGTTCCACACGTGTCTACTAGATATTCGGTGCTTTTTAGCTCAACCGATTTAGCTAGTGAGCGCATTACTTTAACGCTTGCAGTAATTTCCTCTATTGACTCTCCTTTCATAGAAAGGCCAACTAAGAAAGCACCAATCTGAGCATCAGTTGTTTTACCAGTCATAATGCTAGTCATCACATCAAGCATTTCACTTTCATTAAGATTCCTTTTGGAGATCACTGACTTTATGGCTTGGTTTATATTCATTGTTGATTTTGATTCATTAGTCCCTCAATACCCTCTACGTCCTTTATAGCTTTATGAGATAAGACATGATTGCCCTCTTTAGTAACTAACACGTCATCTTCAATCCTAATTCCAATATTCCAATATTTAGAATCAATTTTATCATCCTTACGGATGTAAATACCTGGTTCAACTGTTGTTACCATGCCAGCTTCAAAATTCCGAAATTTTTGATCAATTATTTTGGAGCCCACATCGTGAACATCTAAGCCAAGAAAGTGACCAGTATTGTGCATATAAAAATTAGGTAATTCATCTTTATTAACCATAATTCCTAGTTTTATTAGTCCATCAGTAATCATCTCACAGGCTACTTCATGAGGCTTATTTACGCTTTCACCAGGAATGACAAAATTAATTGCTGATTTTTGAGCGTTTAAAACAATATCATATATATTTTTTTGGGCTTCACTAAACTTACCATTAACTGGGAAAGTTCTTGTGATGTCAGAGGCATAGCCTTGCACTTCGCAACCTGCATCAATTAGAAGAAGGTCCCCGTCCTGTAATAATTTATTATTTTCTGTGTAATGGAGTATGCATGCATTTTCTCCACTTGCAACGATTGGGGGGTATGAATGTTCAGAGTTTCCGTTTTTAAATTCAGAATCAAATCCAGAGGCAATAGTGAACTCATAAAGACCTGGACGAGAATTCTGCATTGCTTTATTATGGGCATTTGCAGCTAGATCAGCAGCAGTTTGCATATGGCTTATCTCTGTTGAGTCTTTGATAAGTCGCATTTCAGAAATCAGAGGGTTTAAGGGTTGTAATTTATTTTTTACCAAGCCCTCTATTTTTGAGTTAATAATGTTCGTACTTGAAAAGTCTTTCCACCCGCCTTCAGATGGGGTGTCAAAATAGACCTTAGAATATTTAGATATTAAAGAAGGAAGCTCATTAAAAATGCTGTCAATATTATAGGCTTGATCAGCCAACAAAGTCTCAGGGGCTAGCTCGACTCCAAGTCTCAAGCCATTCCATATTTCTTTGGTTTTATCTTTGGGCCTCAAAAAAATACTGTAACCATGTTTTGAGAAAACTGCAACTGCATCAGGCTCTATAAAGCCAGTTAGATACCAAAAACTACTATCAGGCCTAAAAGGATAATTAACATCACTATTTCTTTTTTGTTCGCTATTGGAAGATACTATTATTAGGGCATCAACACCTAATTTGCTTAGCAACTCATCCCTTCTTTTTTTATGTATCATTTTGTTAGGCATATTAATTCTTTGATAAATAACCCAAGAAAGATACCATGAAAAAGATACGAATTTATCAAAATACTCCTATAACTGTCGGTAGAAATGTTGAATTAAGCAAAGATAATAGCCACCATCTTAACAAGGTTTTGCGTTTTCCAAGTGGCAAAAAAATTTCTATATTTAATGGTGATGGGTTTGATTATGAGGCGATAGTTAATACAATAAAAAATAGAACCAGTCTGGAGGTTATTTCTAAGTTAAAAAATGAATCCGAATCAAAGCTTGATTTAACGCTCGCACAAGGAATTGCAAAAGGTGAAAAAATGGATTTTTTGATTCAAAAAGCAGTTGAGTTGGGTGTCTCCCGTATTGTCCCCATGCAGTTAGAGCGAAGTATTGTTAGATTAAAGGGTGAAAGAATTCAAAAAAAAATAGACCATTGGCAAAAGATAGCAAATCATGCCTGTGAGCAGTCAGGGAGGTCAGTAACTGTTAATATTGCCCCGCCTACTTTACTTGCTGACTTGTTAAGTGAACCTAGCCAAAATGGCTTTGTTCTTCATCATCGTGCCAATTTAAGTATTACTGATGCACCAAAATATGAAAAAGTAACTATTTTAATTGGCCCAGAGGGAGGGTTAACCAATCAAGAAGTTGACGACTCAACGAGCGCTGGATTTAAGTCATTGTTATTAGGAAAAAGAGTTTTGAGAACTGAAACTGCTTCACTTGTTGCGATTGCAAACATGCAGCTATTATGGGGAAGCTGAAAAGTTTGAATACGCATAGACTAAACTAATTAATCAACATCACCAAAATCTTTGCTTAGTTCGCCTGCTCGATCATAGGCCGCCCTTGATGCTGTCGCAACTATCCCTTCAAAGTTTTGATCCTGAAAGCTTTCAATAGCTGATTGGGTTGTTCCGTTAGGTGATGTAACTTCCGCCCTAAGTGTTTTAGGGTCTTTTCCACTCTGTGTTGCCATTAAACTTGCCCCTAAACTTGTTTGAATGCTTAAGGAGTTTGCAGTTTTTTCATCCAATCCAAGTGCAATAGCTGCTTGAGTCATGGACTGCATTAATAGGAAAAAATAAGCGGGACCACTTCCAGAAATTGCAGTTATTGCATCAATAAGCTTTTCATTATCTACCCAAAAACACTCTCCAACTGAGGCTAAGATTGAAGTCACCAAATCTCTTTGGGCGTTACTAACATGTTGGTTTGCGAAAAGCCCAGTAACACCACTTTGAAAAAGCGCAGGTGTGTTTGGCATGGTTCTTACAAGCGCAAAATCACCTCCTAGCCAGCGATTGATATCATTTCCTTTAATCCCAGCGACGATGGACACAAATAGATGGTTTGGCCTTATTTTGTCTTTTAATTGAAGGCAGACTAGTGAGAGAATTTGAGGTTTTACTGCAAAAACAACAACATCACTATTAAGTAACAAGGATTCATTACTTGAGAATGTTGAAACATTGAGTTCAGATTTACGTTCAATCAACAGCAGTTCATTAGAATCACTTACGTTAATATTTTCAGTATTAAAGCCATTATTAATAAGGCCTTTTATTAAAGCATAGGCCATATTCCCAGCCCCAATAAACCCAATGATAGTTTTATTTTCCATATAAAATATTGTAGTTATAAATCCTTAACTAATTCTACCAAAATTGCACTAAATAAAGAGCCTTAATGAAAATAACGCAGTCAAAATTAATCCTGATTAGAATTCGTAGTAGCCTAATCAAAAATATTTTGGAATTTTTCATATGAATTCATCAATAATGAACATTGATAAAAATCATGTTTGGCATCCTTATGCGACAATTCCAAACAAGGTCCCAACTTACTTAGTGGATAGTGCAGATGGCGTTTATCTTAATTTTAAAAATGGTAGTCGTGTTATTGATGGAATGAGTTCTTGGTGGTCTATGATTCATGGCTACAATAATTTACACATAAATAATGCAATAAAAAGTCAAATTGACAATGTATCGCATGTAATGTTTGGGGGCCTTACGCACCAACCTGCAATTGATTTATGTGAAAAACTCATCAAAATTACTCCAAAGGGGCTTGATAAAGTTTTTTTTGCTGATTCTGGTTCTGTCTCTGTTGAAGTATCACTTAAGATGGCTTTGCAATATTGGCAGAATAAAGGTAAGAAAGAAAAATCATATTTTGTAACCCCAAAGGGTGGTTATCATGGGGACACGTTTGGAGCGATGAGTGTTTGTGACCCTAATAATGGAATGCACCATTTATTTAGTAGCGTGCTTCCAAAACATTATTTTGTTGACCAGCCCAAAGCAGGAAATAGCAAAGAGGCTCTTGCAAGTCTAGAGCAAACATTAGATAAAAATCATGATAATGTTGCAGCAATGGTCTTGGAGCCGATTGTTCAGGGTGCGGGTGGAATGAATATCTATGACGCCGAATACCTAAGTGGAGTAAGATCATTATGCGATGATTATGATGTTTTATTGATCGTAGATGAAATAGCAACAGGTTTTGGTCGAACTGGCGAGCTATTTGGTTGTAATCATGCAAATATTTCACCTGACATCTTATGTATAGGTAAAGCCTTAACCGGTGGCTATATGACTATGGCAGCTACAATAACTACTGAAAAAGTTTCAACAGTAGTTGGTGTTCTAATGCATGGTCCAACTTTTATGGCTAATCCTTTGGCCTGTTCAGCTGCAAATGCCAGCATTGATTTATTGCTTAGAGGTAATTGGAAAAAAAGAATTTTTGAAATTCAAGGTATTTTAAACTCCCAACTTTTAGAATTAAAATCACACAACTCTGTAAATGATGTAAGAGTTTTGGGGGCAATAGGTGTTCTAGAGTTAAAAAAACCGTTAGATATGAAGAGAGTCCAAGAACAATTGATAGACTATGGAGTTTGGCTAAGGCCTTATGGGAAATTACTCTACACAATGCCACCATTCATAATAAGTGATGAAGAATTGCTACAAATTACGAGTGCCATGAAGGGAGTGGTTGAGAATCTCTAAAAAGTAATTCTGTTTTTATTCAATAGGATCAATATCTATAAACCATCGAACTGATGAGCTAACCTTGATTGTTTCAATATGCTTGTAAAAAGTTTTAATTACGCGATGCAGTTCGCCTCTATCTTTAGATTGCAGATATAAATTGAAGTAGTAGTAGTTTGATTTTTTCTCTATGACTCCTGGCACTGGTCCCCAGATTTCAATTGAATTTACATCAATACTATTAATTAATTGCGAAACATTCTTTAAAAAGCTTTCTGCTTCATTTTTATTCTTAGCATTTGCACAAATTAATGCCTGATGTGCAAAGGGCGGTAATTGTGCATCTTCTCTCTCTAACAAGAGGCTTTGTGCATACTCTATATATTTTGATTCTCTTACAAACTTAAAAATAGGATGATGAGGGTAGCGAGTCTGAATGTTAACTTCGCCTTGATAATCTCCCCTTCCACACCTACCAGAAACTTGAATAAGTAGCTGAGCTAGTTGCTCTGTGGCTCTGTAGTCTAGAGACATGAGTCCAACATCTACATCCAAAATACCAACAAATGCTAAATTAGAAAAATCATGCCCTTTTGCGAGCATTTGAGTGCCGATAATAATGCAGGGGTCTCCAGAATTAATTTTATCTAAATGAACTGCGAATGCTTTTTTCTTTCGTGTTGTATCTCTATCGATTCTAATTACATCTGAGCCAGGAAAATATGACTCAAGATTTTCTTCTAGTCGTTCTGTTCCATAGCCTAATATCTTAAGGCTTGAGCTGTTACAGGATGGACAAGAGGATTCAGGAGTTTTTTCTAGCCCACAATGATGGCACTTGAGGCGATTAATATTTCGGTGATAAACTAGTTTTGAATCGCAATGATTGCATTCAGATTGCCAGTCACAGTCAGTGCAATAATATACAGGGGCATAGCCTCGGCGATTGATAAAAAGCATGACTTGTTTATCTTTAGCTAAGTACTGTTTTATTTTAGAAATGAGTGGGGCAGATAATGCCTCAGCAGGCTGACTTCTCATATCAATTAAATTAACAGTTGGCATAATTGCTTTACCTGGTCGTGAACTGAGAATAAGCCGAGTGAGTTTTTTATCAGCAACGTTCTTTAAGGTTTCAAGTGAGGGTGTTGCCGTACCTAAAATAAGAGGAATGTTGGCAAACTTTGCACGCATAAAGCTTAAGTCTCTTGCAGAATAGCGAAAACTTGACTGCTGCTTAAAGGACCCATCATGCTCTTCATCAACTATTACTAAGCCTAATTTAGGGATGGGCGTAAAGATGGCAGAGCGAGTTCCTAAGATTACTCTAGCTTCACCACTTTTAGCTAGTAAGTAAGCATCTTGCTTTTGAGTTTCATTAAGTTGAGAATGAACAGCTACTACTCTTTCTTTTATCCTTTCTTCAAAACGAGCTATCATTTGAGGTGTTAATCCAATTTCAGGAACTAGGACAAGAACTTGTCTACCTTCGCTTAGAATATCTTCGGTTACATTAAGGTAGACTTCAGTTTTTCCGCTTCCTGTAACCCCCTGAAGTAGAAATCCATGAAAGTTATTTTTATGTTCAAGTATTTCATTTTGAGCTTTTTTTTGTTCCGAAGTTGGCGAAAAGATGCTTGGCATGATTTCATTGTTTACTGAGTGTGGTTTTTTAATAACAGCTGGCTTGCCAATTCTTAGATTTTTTGGAAGCGCATTTGTAAGAACTTCACCAATTGGATGATGGTAGTAATTCGCTGACCAGAATAAAAATTCAAGAATCTCATTAGATAGTAAGACCTCTTTATCGATCACTTCTTCTACTATTCTAAGCTTGTCAAACTTACTCTTTTCTTTAAAAGAGAGGACAATGCCTATAACTTTTTTTGGCCCAAACGGCACTTTAACTCTCATTCCGACTCTGACATTTTGGTCACAAATGTAATCAAATGTGTTGTGGAGTGGGACGGGAATGGCAACTTCTATGATTTGCGTCAAAGTAAAATGTTTTAGGGATAAAATAAGTATTTTAGCAATATAA
>TARA_B110000305_G_scaffold89122_1_pt1 | contig 21403 bp, 19 predicted proteins | sample TARA_B110000305 | Tara Oceans TARA_B110000305 (sample SAMEA4397930) | marine metagenome | biome: Polar Biome; feature: [SRF] surface water layer (ENVO:00010504); material: water (ENVO:00002006), including particulate matter (ENVO:01000060) such as... | depth 5 m | reverse complement strand
GTCTATTTTTTTTTTTTTTAATAATACTTATTGCTTTTTCTCTTGAAATTCTATTGTTTCTAATTTCTAAACTTAAATTGTCATACAACCTTGAAAAACCAAATTTATTAAATTTCAAATAGTGGTGAATTGAAATTAGGTTGTCATCAATATCTGCATAATTATAAAAACCAGTTTTAGTTTTTTTAACTAAGGATTTAAATCCATATTTTTTGGAATATTTGTATATCTTTTCTGGGTCCCAATTAAAAAAATCTCCCATAAATAAAGAAATGTGTTTTTGTTTTTTTTTATTATCTTTAATGTAAGGTGCCATATCTTTTTTAGACAATTTTGAGTCTATCCAATCTTCAGCTTTTGTACCAAAATTTACTCCATATTTCTTGATCCATTTATTATCTATTTTATTTAACTTTATATCCTTTTTACTTCCACCATACTCTCGTGCTGGATTTTCTCCCCAAAAAACATAAGGTATATTAAATTTTTCAGCTAAATTATAAGCCATACCCCACAATCCTAAATGCAAAGGCACACCAACAGAGCCATATTTAAAAAATGCCTTTTTTAATAATTTTTTCTCTGCAAGTTCATTAACTGAAAACTCAATATGATGAACACCAATTTTTTTAAGATTATCAATATTATACTGTCCTATCTGTGTTCTTAAAATCGGTTTATAAGTAAATGTAAGTGGATTAAGTCCAAATTTTTTTGCTGTTAAAACCTGCCACGTACTATCCTTACCCCCACTTACTCCAATTAAACAGTCATAAAGTAGATTTTTATTTTTAATTTTTTTAACTATTTGTTTGAAATCTTTTTCTTTCTTTTTCCAGTTTATTTTTTTTTTATTAGAATGTGAATGACAAGCGGTACATATTCCATTGGAAAGAATAAATAAATTAGGCCTTGTGTCTGGTAACACACACTTTTTACAATAATTCATTAAGACATGCTCTCCAAAAAAACCTTAGTTGAAATAAAATTAAACAAGAAAATATTTTCTACAGAAGAAAAGTTTGTATTTTTTTTAATAAGTTTAATAAGATAATCTTTATTTATTATATCAAAAATTTGACTGTCCTTTAAAATGAATTCTAAATTCTGCTTATTTTTCATGTTAAATATGTGCTCTATTGGTGCATTAAATCCAATTTTTCTCTTATTTAATCTTATTTTATCAGGAACAATGCCTTTTAGTATTTTTCTTAAAGGAGATTTAGCCATACCATCTTGAATATAGTATTCTGTTGGCATGTTTAGACATTCTTTAAAAAGCTTGCTATCTAAAAATGGAGATCTATTTTCTATAGAGTGATACATAGAGTTTAAATCATCTTCTTTTAATAACACTGGAATGCTTTCGTGCATCATCATATTTACCAATCTATTCTTCAAAAAAGATTTAGAATAATTCTTTTCAGAAAAGACTTTCTTTTTCTTTTTTCGAAAAATTTTTTTTTTAAAATCTTCTTGTTGATTAATAAAATCAAACAAGGTTGTTTGCTTTTTGAATGAACTAAAATTTTTTAATAAAGGGTTTCTAATAATTGGATTAATTTCTCTTTTCCATGTTTCAAAAGCAGGTTTAAATATTTTTTTATTTTTTTCAAAGTCGATTAAATAAGCTAAGTGATGATCATAATATCCAGAAAAAATTTCATCTGATCCAACACCACTAATTACAATTTTAAAACCAGACTTTTTTATCTTTTCTAGTAAAGAAAACTGCAATAGCGAATTTATAGATGTAATTGGAGAGTTATGATAATTAACTTGAGTAATTAATGTTTCTAAAAAATTAGTTTTTTTTAAATCTATTCTTAGGTTTTGGTGGCTTACCCCTAATTTATTTGAGGTATAGTTAATGGCATTACTTTCATCATATTTTGAATCTGACCCAATGACACTAAATGTGTTAACATCATAATTAAAGTGATTTTTTGCAATATAAGCTAAGGCGTTACTATCTATTCCTCCACTCAAAAAAAATGCAATTGGAAAATCAGCTCTAAGTCTTGTTTTTATAGAATTAAATAATTTTTCTTTGATTCTTATAAGATTTTTCTCTTCCGAATCTTCGTTGGGTTCGTGCTTTATCTCAAAATATTTTTTTTTAATAATTTTATTATTTTTTATAATAAAAAAATGCCCTTTTGGAAAATCATAAATTTCTTTAAAAAATGTTTGTTCGTTTTTATGTAATTGCCTATATCCATTTCTAAGAAAGGCATCCACTTTATCTAAATTGAATTCTTGATGTTTATTTAAAATCTTATTTATAGTCTTTACCTCTGAGGCAAAAATAAATTCATTATTTTTATTGTAATAAAAAAGTGGTTTTTCTCCAAACCTGTCTCTACAAAGAATTCCTTTTTTTTTTGTTTTATCATAAAAAAAAAAAGACCACATTCCCTCAAGTTTTTTTATTCCAGACTCACCCCAATAGTCTAGAACTTTAATTAAAACTTCAGTGTCTGATGTGGTTCTAAAAGTATAACCTTTATTTTTTAATTCAGCTTTTAATTCTAAATAATTATAAATCGCCCCATTAAAAATTAAAACTTTATCTTTAAAAATAAACGGCTGATTTGACCTATTATTGTTGTCAATTATTTTTAACCTTGAAAAAAAAATACTTAAGAATTTTTTGTAAAAAACAATTTCATTAAAACTAGATGAATCTGGACCCCTTCTTTCCATAGTCTCTAATATCTTTTGAATGCTTTTAACATCAAATCTATTTGAACCTAAATATCCAGCAATTCCACACATAATAAAAAATTGTATCGATTTATATATTATTAACTTTTTATATAATAATTGCTTTATTATATATTATTCGTAGAAATGTCTAGTAGTGATCAAAGTATAAATAATTAAACAGAAAAAACCTTTTTAAATATTTAAATGATATGAGACTAATTAAGAAAAAAATACCAAGAAGGTTTTTAGTTGGATCTAAAAAAAAAATCATCCTGAAAGATTGTGGACAAGTTCATCTAAATAATAATGAACAACTTACTTTTTTAAAAAACAGAAGTGAATTTGATGTAGTTAAAAAGAATTGGGGTTATTACGCAACACCATCAGTAAATAAAAGACTGAAAAATTTTAATTTTAGAACATTCATAACTCAGAATTTTTCTAAATCTATATACATTATGATTGTACATAAGGAAAAAATTAAAGAATTTAAAAAATACTTAAGGCATGATGATATGAAAGTTTTACAAGAAATTACAAATGGTTATAAAAATAAATTAATATGAAATTAAAATATGAACTTTGCTGTAAATGCAAAAAAACTAAAAAAGTTGCTATATTTAATTATACTAAAAGACCAATTCTTGAAATGAATTTCAACATAAAAGGAAAATACGAAAGAATTTATTACGAATGTCTTAAGTGCAAACATATGTTTAATCAACATGAAATGAAGTGGAAGAATATTTATAGTAGTCAATATTTTAAATCAACATACAAAAATAATAAAGAATTACAAAAAAGATTTAATGCAGTTAATGAGCTCTCAATAGCCAAGTCTGACAATAAAAAAAGAGTAAATAGAATTACAAAAAATTTTAATAAAGAAAACTTAGAAGTGCTAGATGTTGGTGCGGGCATTGGTGTTTTTCTTTATCAAATGAAAAAAAAAAATTGGAATATAACTGGAATCGAAGTAGATAAAAAATTTTCAAATTTTGGTAAAAGATTTAATTTGAATATCCTTAATAAAAATATTTTTAAGTATAAAACAAAAAAGAAATTTGATTTAATAACTTTTAACAAGGTGCTTGAACACGTTGAAAGCCCAATGAAAATGTTAAAGCATAGTAAAAGATTGTTAAAAAAAAAAGGACTTATCTATATCGAATTGCCTAGCGTAAAAGCTAAAAAATATGGAAAACAAAGAGAAGAGTTTTGTGTGGACCATTTACAAGTTTTCTCTCCAAAATCACTAAAATTATTAATCAAATATAGTGGATTGTCCCCTACAAATGTGAAAGATATCAAAGAACCTTCTGGAAAATATACAATTTATGGCTTTGCAAAATTTAAATGAATTTGAAATTCATCTCTGAAAAAACAAATAAATTAGACAAAAAAAAAATTAATCTAATTTGTAAATTAAAGGATGGTCATTGGAAATTTGGAAAAAAAAAACAAATAGAATGGTTTAAAAAAAATATGAAATTAGACGACATACACAATTATGTATTGTTTGAGTCTAAAATTATTGGCTACACATGTCTACGAGAAAGACATTCAGTATTTTATCTAAAAAAAAAAATTAAAAAAATAAAATATTTGTATTTTGATACACTGATAGTTGATAAAAAATATCAAAAAATGCATATAGGAAAAAATTTAATGAATTTTAATAACAAGGTAATAAAAAAAAGTTCTAAAATTGCATTTCTAACTTGTAAAAAAAAATTAGTTAAATTTTATGAAAAATTCAATTGGAAATTAATTTCTAATAAAAGATTAATAATAAAGGATCATACAAACAAAACTAATTACATGTATTATAATAAAAAATTTTTATTTTCAAAAGCAGCAATATATCTAAATAAAGTTTCATAGAATGTTAGCAATTATACAAGCAAGAATGAGTTCAAAGAGACTGCCTGGAAAGTCTTTAATGATACTTAAAAATCAAACAATATTAAAAAGAGTAATACAACAAGTAAAAAAATCAAAAAAAATCAAAAAAATTATAGTTGCAACATCTAAGAATAATAAGGACAAAGCTATTTTGAAATTTTGTAAAAGAGAAAAAGTAGAGTGTTATGCTGGAAATTTAAATAATGTTGTTTCCAGGTTTAATTACATTGTAAAAAGGAATTCCTATCCAGCTTTTCTACGAGTGTGTGCTGACAGCCCTTTTTTAGATTCTAAGTTAATTGATAAATTCATAACTACCTTCAAGAGAAACAATTTTGATATTTTGACAAATGTACAAAAAAGATCATTTCCAAAGGGTCAATCTATCGAAATATTTAGGTCATCATTTTTCTTAAAAAACTATAAAATGATAAAATCTAAAAAAGATAAAGAACATGTAACAACTTATTTTTATAAAAATAGTAGACTTTTCAACATTAAAAATATCACAAATAAAAAAAATCTCTCAAGTATAAACATGTCAATCGATACAATGAAAGATTTTTTAATAGCAGAAACATTATTAAAAAATAGTGAATTTAAAAAAAAATATATTTCTTGGAAGAAGATTGTATCTATTTATAATAATAAATTCTAAATTTTATTTAATAAAAGCTTAAGTCTCTCCAGTGTATTTTTTTTATCAAATAAATTTAAACCTCTATAGGCGACAATAGAGTAATTAATAGATCTTTTGTAATTTGTAATTGCGTTTTCAACCTTATTTTGAAAATCAATTGCATCTTCTGATCTATAAAGATGCCCAGCTTTGCCATTTTTTAGTAATAAGTTGCTCAAACCAACATTTCTTGGTGCAATACAGGGAATTTTATAACTTATGGCTTCTGCCAATGTATTGGGTGTTCCGTCATATTTTGAGGTTAAACAAAAAATATCAATCTTTTTATTAAATTTTTTAAAAGGATTTTTAACAAAATTTTTTACAAAAATAAAATTATTTTCTCTCTTTAAACTAAGAATTTGTTTTTTAAGCTCACCTTTTCCAATTATATATATTTTGAAATTGATTTTTGATTTTAACCTTAATTTTATTAGATTTTTTAAAAAAAATATAGGATCTTTGCTGTCAACAAATCGACCAATAAAAAAAATATTATATGATTTTTTTTTTTTTTTAAATCCATTAAATTTAGAAATATAGTTATATACTACCTCTACATTCTTTACATTTAAATTTTTTTTTAGGTAATCTTTATTATATTTGGAAAAAGTTATAGCTAAATCTGAAAATTTGAAATATTTTGTTTCATTGATACCTGTAAAGCCTTTACTATTTTTATATTTTTTTTCTGCAAAATTTTTTGGATTATAAAAAGGATTTGATGTCCTAATTACATGTTTGAACTTAAATCCTAATGATTTAAAAAATAAAAGTAAAAAATGATCATCTAGTGAAAAAATAATTGAATTTTTATCTTTTTTTAAAAATATTAAGAACACACATATACAAATATTCAAAAATTTAATATTTGATAATGTAGGTATTTTAGGATTTATAATATTTACTTTTTTTGAAATTTTTTTTAGTAAATTCATATTTGTGGTGTTTGTTATTAAGGAAATTTTAAAATGAGCAGCCAAATAATCAGTATAAATTTCAAGGGTTTTTTTAATCCCATCATCAATAATATTTGGTAAATAAAAAATTATTTCTTTTTTTTTCATGAATAAATGAATTTATTTGTCTAAATAACTTTGAATTACAATAGTATTGACATTAACATATAAGTGTGATGTTAACTACTTTTTTTATAATCTCTTAATGATAAAAATTCTTGGAATTAAATATGGCGGTCATGATACATCAGCGGCCCTTCTTATTAATGGAAAGATAGTAGCTGCTGCGGCACAAGAAAGATACACCCACGATAAACATAGTAGAATTTTTCCAATTAATGCAATTAAAGACTGTTTAAAAATTGGAAAAATTTCAATCAATGATATTGATGAAATTGCATATGTTAATGATATAAATTTATTAATCCGTGAAATGTATTTACGGCCTGCTTTAAACAACGACCATAGATTAGATTTTTTAATTAAAGATTTGGAAAAAATTGATAAAATTTATAACTTCAAGGAAAAAATAAGAAAAGAATTAAAATTTAAAGGTAAAATCAAAAATTACAGGCATCACTTGTGCCATGTTGCTAGTTCGTATTACTCTAGTGGCTTTAAAAATGCACTTTGTCTTAGCATCGATGGTTTTGGGGAACATGAAACAGGAATGTTTGTTTCTGGAGTAAATGGAAAACTTAATATTTTAAGTAAAGAAAATGTTTATCCCCATTCACTTGGTTTATTATACTCTGCAATTACCTATTTCTTAGGATGGAAAAATCACTGTGATGAAGGCATAATAATGGGATTAGCTTCTTATGGTAATTCTAAAAATAAAATACCAGGCAGTAATAAAAGCTATCTATCAATTTTTAGAGAAATTTTGGAAGATAAAAAAAATTTAAAGTACCACATAAACAGTAATTTTATTGATTATTATACTACAAGAAATAAATGGGTAACTAAAAAATTTGTAAAAATTTTTGGAAAAAAAAGAGATTATAAAAACAAAATAACTCAACATCATAAAGATATAGCCGCAGCACTACAAGATAGACTTGAAGAGATTGTTTTGAGTCATTTAAAGTATGCTAAAAAAAAATATAAATTTGATAAACTTTGTTTGGCCGGTGGTGTTGCACTAAACTGTTCATTAAATGGAAAAATTGCCAAGAGTAAAATTTTTGACGAAATATTTGTTTTTCCTGCTAGTGGGGATGATGGCTGTGCAGTTGGAGCGTGTTTTTTGTCATATAAAGATAAAGTAAAAAAATTTTCTCCTAAAAGAAACATGAATTTTTATATTGGGTCTAGTTTTTCTGATAAAAAGATAGAACAAGAAGCAAAAAAATTAAAATTAAAATTTAAGAGAAGTAAAAATATTTACAGCGAAGTTGCAAGTTATTTGAAAGAAGGAAAAATTGTAGCATGGTTTCAGGGTGGGGCTGAATTTGGACCAAGAGCTTTAGGTAATAGGTCAATCTTATGTAAGCCTTTTCCAATTAAAATGAGAGATCACTTAAATAAAAGAGTAAAGTTTAGAGAAGAATTTAGGCCGTTTGCACCAGCTGTATTGGGACAATATCAAAAGAAATTTTTTGATTTAAAACAAGAAAGCCCCCACATGCTAATTGCTTGTGAAGCGAAAGAGACCAATAAACACCTTATACCGGCAGTAGTCCATGTTGATAACACATGTAGAGTTCAAACCGTTACAGAAAAATATAATAAAAGATTCTTCAAATTAATTAAAGAATTTTATAAGTTGACAAATATACCAGTAGTTTTAAATACCTCATTTAATGTTAAAGGACAACCAATTGTGAATAATCCAATAGAAGCAATAAAAACATTTCGAAAAACAAACATAGATGTATTAGCAATAGGAAAAATAATTGCTATAAAATAAAACTTCTTTATGAACACAATTAAACTTGCAAAACCCTTTTTGTCTAAAAAAGATTTTATTGAAATAAATAAATCATTAAAATCAGGTTGGTTAACGCATGGTAAAAAGAATATAGAATTTGAAAAAAATTTTTCTAAATTGATAAACTGTAAATACTCAATATCAATGAACTCATGTACAAGTGCATTAGAGTGTTCCTTAAAAGTAATTAAAAAAAAAGGTGAAGTAATTATTCCAAGTTGGACATGGGTTTCTACCGCTAATGCAGTTTTAAATACAGGGAATATCCCAGTATTTGCTGATGTCGAAGTAAATTCCAGAAATATTACTGCTGAAGAAATTAAAAAAAAAATTAATAAAAAAACAATAGCAGTAATTGTTGTTCATTATGCTGGTCTTCCATGTGATATGGGAGAAATTTTAAAACTTGTAAATAAAAGAAAGATAGATTTGATAGAAGATAGCGCAGAAACGCTTGGTGCTACGTGGAATAAAAAATATACAGGGTCATTTGGAAGTGGATGTTTTTCGTTTTTTCCAACTAAAAATATAACAACCACAGAAGGGGGTATGTTTACCACAAATGATAAAAATAAATTTGAAAAAGTTAAAAAAATTATTGCTCACGGTATAAACAAAAATTTAAAAAAACATTTTTGGAATAGAGAGTCAGACTTGCCAGGTCATAATTTTAGATTACCAAATCATCTAGCTGCTTTAGGAGTTAATCAATTAAAACGACTTAAAAGTTTTAATAAAAAAAGGAATCAAATTGCAAAAAAATATGATACTTTTTTGAAAAAATATCCTAATGTGTTTGAGGTACAAAAAGTAAAAAAAAATTTTACACACTCATATCAAATGTATAGTTTTTTGGTAAAAAAAAATCATAGAAATAGTTTATTGTATTTTTTACATCATAATAAAATTGAGGCCTCAGCTCACTTTGACCCTCCACTTCATAAACAAAAATATTTAATTAAATATGCAAAATCTAAGCTTAAAAACACTGTTCTTTTATCTCAAAGTATTGTTACTCTTCCGATGTATCCAAATTTAAAAAACTATGAAATAAGTAAAGTCATTAAAACAATTAAAATATGGTATGAAAAAAATGTCAAAAATTGATTATTATTTAATAACAGGTGGATTAGGAATTATAGGCTCTAATATTGTTAAAAAAGTTATTAAGAATAACAAGAATTCAAAATGTGTAATTTTAGATAATTTTACAGTATATATTGACCCAATTAGAGGTAATTATAGGGACTATAGAAGAGATCGCTTTAAAGATATTTTCAATTTAGAAGATTACAAAAAATCAAGATCTGAGAGGGTTATTGTTGAAAGGGGTAATGCAGCTGATCCTAAAGTAACTTTAGATATATTAACAAAGTATAAACCTAAAATTATATTTCATACAGCGGGAATGCCACTAGCTAAAATAAACAATCCAGTTGTCAGAGAATTCAAGGAGGGCTCCGTTGATACTACATCAAATTTGCTTGAATGTGTTGATTTTGTCCAACAAAATTCAAACTATAGATTAGATAGATTTTTATATATTTCATCCAGCATGGTTTATGGTGATTTTAAAAAATCTTCAGTGTCAGAAAATGAGAAATTAAATCCTAAGGAAATATATGGAACCATGAAACTTGCTGGTGAGATAGTAACATCTGGCATGTGCGTCCAACACAAAATTCCCTATACAATAGTAAGACCATCTGCAGTTTATGGACCAACAGATATGAACCAAAGAGTTACTCAATATTTTATAGAAAAGGCTGATGTTGGAGAGACTTTGTACATTCATGGAAAGAATGAAAAATTAGATTTTACATACGTTGAAGATTTAGTAGATGGCTGCATTTTAGCTTCAAAAAGTTTAAAGGGCATAAACCAGATTTTTAATATTACCAATGGTAATGCAAGATCATTATTAGATTATGCTAAAATTTTAAAAAAGTATTTTCCAAATCTTAAATATAAGATTGTAGAAAGAGATCATAAAAGACCAAAAAGAGGGACTTTAAATATTAATAAAGCAAAAAGATTATTAAAATTTAAACCCAAATTTAATCTTGAAAAAGGTACCGAGATATATGTTAAACACTATAAAAACCAAAAATTGACTAAAAACTAAATGAAAATAATTGCAGAAATAGGTTGGAATCATCTAGGAGATATGAATCTAGCTAAAAAGATGATCCATCAAGCTGCCAAACTAGGTGTAGATTATTGTAAATTTCAAACTTGGTCAGTCAAAAATTTAAAAGAAGGTAGCTGGGATCATGATGGTAGAAGAGAAATTTATAAAAAAGCAGAATTATCTAAGGAACAACATTTTGAATTAAAAGAATACTGTGAATCAAACAATACTAAATTTCTAACAACTATATTCAATATTAATGATTTAGAGTTTCTCAAGAAATTGTCTCCCAATCTAATAAAAATAGGTAGCCCCGAAGCTTACAATTTAGAACTAATAAAAAAGTGTTTGTTAAATTTTGACAAAGTAATTTTATCAACAGGTGCAACAAATTGGAAAGAAGTTGAAAAATTTAAAGATTTACACAATATAAATAAACTAGTTTTACTGCATTGTGTTTCTTCATACCCATGCGATCCAAACAATGCCAATATGCCAAAAATGAAAAAGTTAAGAGAGATAGTAGATAGAGTTGGATACAGTGGTCATTGTGATGGTGTAGATGATGCAATAATAGCAATTTGTAATGGAGCTTCATATGTTGAAAAGCATTTTACGCTAGATAAAAACTTACCAGGTAGAGATAACAAGTTTGCCATTATTCCTGAAGAAATGGAACTTCTTTGTAAGTTTAGAGATAACTATATTAAAATGAGCAAAGACAAAGGTTTAAATCTTCAAAGTATTGAAAAAGATGTTTTTGAGTTTGCAAGAGGCAGATGGTCAAAAGAAATATAAATGTTTAGTTAAGAAAATGAAAGACAAATTTTTTCTTACAAGTAGACACACTAATGACATATATCAATTTATAGTTGATGCATGTGTAAAAGATTCTCAAAAGAAAAAAAATTATAAAAATTTAAAGATTAAAGAAATTAAGATTTTAAAAAAATTTAATTACAAATTTATTTTTTATGTATTATTTCTATTTTTTAAAGGTAAGTTTTTTTCAAGACGTGAAATTACCAAATTAAAATATAATAACATAAATTTTGGTTTATATATTACATCGTGGTCAGCTAGAAGTTTTGCCACATATCAATCAAGCTTTAAATTTTTTTTTGAAATTTTTAGAAGTATAATTAGAACCTCTTATTATATAGAAACTGCAAACTATTATTTAAAAAAATATAGATTTTCAGAAGTGTATATTGATCATGCCATGTATCTTAATGGTATTTTTTTTGATATTTTTTTTAGAAATAAAAAAACTATCTATTCAAACAATCATCCTCATAGCTTATTTAAAATAATACCAAAATCAAATAAAGAGTCAAATTTTCTGAACTATTTAAAGATTAAGTATGTTGATAAAAAACTTACTCAAAAAGAAAAATTAATAACAAAAAAAAAAATTAAAAAATTATTTTTAAATCCAAAAAAATATATTGCATATATGGAAGATATAAAATTTCAGAAAATTGATAAAAAAATTGACAAAAAGTTGTTAAAAAATTATGAATACATAATATATGCACATTCAGTAACAGATGCACAATTGATATGTGGTGTTGATGGTTTTTCGAGCACTCTTGATTGGCAAATTTTTACAATTAATCATTTAATCAGAAATAATAAAAAATTTATAGTAAAAGCACACCCTGCTTTTTACTTAAAAGGTAAAGTATTTTCATGGGAGAAAAAAATTTTTTTAAAACTTATGAAAAGATATAAAGAATATAAAGATGTTTTATTTATAGAAAAACCTTTTGAAAATTTTGAGCTTATTAAAAATTTAGATCCCAAGTGTATAATTTTGACACATCATGGAACAGCTGAATTAGAAATGGTATATCATAATTTTAAAGTTATAAGTTTTAAAAATAATATTTATAACCCCAAGTATAATATTTCAAATAAATGGAATAATCCCAACGAATATGAATTTCTGCTAAATAAGAATTGGAGTGAATTAAAATTTGCAAATTATAATAACTTTTTAAAACTTATGAATAAATTCTATGTAAATGGAGCTTATTATGGAAACGATTTTTATTTACAAACTCTCCAAAAGTATATGATTAGGCTCAAAATAATAAAAAATAGTAAAAAAAATATTGAAAATACAATCAAAGTTTTTAGTAAAATTAAAAATAAAAAAAAGATATTAAAAAATATTGATGTTAAAATAGAGGTATTTTAATTTTGGTATTTTAAGTCAATACAATTAATATTTTTTAAGTATGGTACTAGTAACCAATATAATATAAAAAATATTTTTTTAGTTGAATTAAAATAAAAATTAAGCAAAATTGAAGAGTATATTGAATAATTATTTAACAAAAGCATTTAGAGTTTTAACAAAAAAAAATAAAATTAATGTTTTTTTGCTTTCATTTTTCTCTATTATCAAGGTACTTCTAGAAATAGTAGGAATAGGGTTATTGATACCCGTGTTAACATTTTTATCAAATGATGAAAAAAAAGAATCTATTATTGCATATGTTCCTTATTTAAAAAAATTCAATAATGATGAAATATTATTTCTTTTTATAGTTATGTTTCTTTTAGTCTATTTAATAAAGACATTGTATGCACTAATGTATGACTGGTATGCTGCTAGTTTTGCACACAAACTTCATGTTGAGATTAGTGATAAAGTTTTAAGAAATTATTTTAAGAATAATTTTACGTTTTTTTTACAAAATAACTCTTCAATAATTATAAGGAATATTTTACAAGAATGTAATGGTTATGCGTTAGGCGTTGTAGGTGGTGGAATTCGAATCATATCAAACTTTTTTTTAATATTAGGAGTTTGCTCATTATTGATTATTTATAATTATTATTCTTTTTTTGTTATAATTATTCTAAGTGTGGTGTGTTATGGAATATATAAAGTAAATGATAAAAAGTTTAAAAAATGGGGAAAAATTAATCACATTGAATCAGGTAAGTATATTCAGAAGCTCAATGAGGTTGTTGGAAGTATCAAGGAAGTAATTTTATATGATAAAAAAAATTTTTTTGCTGATCAAGCATATCAACATCTCAATAAGTATGCCAAAGCTTCAATTTACAGAGATGGATTTCAGGCAATTACAACTCCAATAATTGAATTTACAGCTATTTTTATTTTTTTTAGCTTTCTATCATATTTGATTTTTTATTCGCCTAAAGAGTTTAGTGAGATAGTTATTATTTTTGGACTTTTTGCGTTTGCATCTATTAAATTATTGCCAAATCTTATTCAACTTGTAAGACATTTTCAGATCTTTAAATTTCAGTATCCATCAATAAATGTTGTGTACGACAGTTTAAAAAATAAGGAAAAAGATAAAAAAAAAATAATTTTAGATAATATTAATAGTATTAATTTAGAAAAAGTTGATTTTGCTTATCCAAAAAAATCTATAGCTATCTTACAAGATGTCAGTTTAAAAATTAAGTCAGGCGACAAAGTTGGAATAGTTGGAGAATCTGGTAGTGGTAAAAGCACATTAATTAATTTAATTTCAGGGTTATTGTCACCAACAAAGGGAAAAATTAAGATTAATAAATTTACAGAATCCAACTCTACTAAATTTAAATTAAATATTGGTTATGTTTCACAGTTTGTATATCTTTTTGATGATAATATTATAAATAATATTTCTCTGGGTAAAAAAGTTTCAATACAAGATAAAAATTCAATCCTAAAAATTTTAAAAACCTTAAATCTAAATGAATTTACAAAAAAAAAGAAAAGAATTACACTTGGAGAAAGAGGATCAAGAATTTCTGGGGGACAAATGCAAAGAATAGGAATTGCAAGGGCTCTATATAGAGATCCATCGTTATTAGTATTGGATGAGGCTACAAATTCACTTGATGAAAATACAGAAAATAAAATACTAGATCATCTATTTACAAAATTTGAAAAAAAAATAATAATTTTTTGTACACATAAAAAAAAATTATTGAAGTACTGTAACAAAATAATAAAAGTAAAAAACAATAAAGTAAAAGTTTTGATAAAAAATAAAACAAGAAGCTAATTATTGTCTAAAATCTAAATATTGACTAAAAAAATAATTGGTATAAAAAAGAATTTTAATAATAATATAAAATATCTTAATGAGAGAAAAAAAAATTACTTGGGGCAAACCTCCTTCAGAAAATATTTTACTAGAAGATTGTGAATGGTATCATATTATGGAGGTACCTGGTGTTGAGGGACTTACTAAAGGAGTATTTGATTGTAGAAATGATATTGATAATATTTTTGGTAATCTTGACTTTAATGGAAAAAAAGTTTTGAATCTAGGACAAAGCACAGGTTATTTATCTTTTGAAGCTGAAAGAAGAGGTGCTGATGTAACATCTATCGATTTAAGTGTTGATTTAGAAAATATGGAAAGAGACTGGGTACTAAATGTTAAAAAACCCTGGAAGAAAGACTTGGCAGAATTTTTAAAGACTGATAAAAAAATAAGAAATGCTTTTTGGTACGCACATAAAGCATTTAAATCAAAATCTAAACTAATTATATGTCACGTGAATAATTTACCTGATGAAGTGGAACTTCATGATATTGGCCTGCTTTTTTCAATTTTAGTTCATATAAGAGATCCATTCACAGCATTATTGAGAATGTGTTCACATATAAACGAAAAGATAGTAATTACTGAACTGGGGGGTTATGATATGCGTAACACACTCTTTAACGCCATTCCTCTTTTTTTTAGAAAAAACTTTCCAAAGAAACAACAACCAAATATGAGATTTTTACCAGCAAACTTTAAAATTGGATCTTCATGGTGGGCACACTCAGAAGAAACCATAATTAGAATGCTAGGTTTACTTGGATTTGAAAAAACAAAAGTTATCTATCACGATTATTTAGATAATACAGGTAAAAAAGTATTTCAATGGTCTGTTATAGGTGAAAGAACAGTACCTATTGATCAGTGTGATTACGACTTTGATCCTAATTAAAGTCATTTTTAAAGTAAAAAACTTAATAATAAAATTGATTCGTATATCAAAATTGATTCATGTATAAATTAAAAAATTCATGAACAAAATAAAAGAGCGTGTAAATAATTTTTTATCCAATATACTAAAAAAAAATGATGCTCAATCTAAGTTTATGTTGGGTAATATTTTTTTAAAATTAGCAAAAAAAGAACATCATTCAATTAATAATTTACATGAAGTAGAATATAAAGTCTTTTCACAAACAGGTGAAGATGGAATAATTGATTTTATGTTATCAAAATTAAATATTTCAAATAGTAAATTTGTAGAAATTGGAGTTGGTGATTATTCTGAGTCTAACACAAGGTATATTTATGAGAAATCATTTTCAAAAGGTTTAATTGTGGATATTAAGCAAGACTTCAAAGAAAAAGTATCAAAGAATATAGATCTTTGGAAGGGTCTACTTGAAATTGAAAATATTGAAGTTTCGGCAGCTAATATAAATCAGATTTTAGAAAAATATGAACTTAATGAAAAACTAGATTTATTCTCTATAGATATTGATGGTGTTGATTACTGGGTAATAGAAAAATTAAGGTCAAAAATTAGTAAAATATTTGTATTGGAATATAATCCTACATTTGGTCATAATTTGGAAATAACAGTTCCAAACAAAAAAAATTTTAATAGATTTCAAGCTCATTATTCAGGCTGTTATTATGGTGCATCTTTAAAGGCGATGATTAAACTAATGCAAACTAAGGGATATGAGTTCATAGGCACTAATAAATTAAATTTTAATGCTTTTTTTGTAGAGAGTGAACTATCTAATAATTTTAATGATATAAAAAAAAATTTAAAAAGTTTAGACTACTATACTACGATTAAAGTTAGAGATTCCAAAAATAAAGATAAAAAACTAGATTTTCTAGCAAGAAAAGAAAGACTTGAACAATTGAAAGATCTTGAAATAATAGATGTTTCCAAAAAGCAAAATAAGAAATATAAAATTAATGATATAATCTTGAGTATCTAGATTAAGTGAAGATCTTAAAACTAAAAAATATAAAAATATTTATTTTAACTTTAATAAATGTGTTCAAAATTTTTGTAATTTCTTTTTTTAGATATAATCAAAACAATTCTTCCAAGTATATCTTTTTTTATTTTCCAGTAAAAGCATATCAAGAAAACCTCATTGAACTCGTAAAATTATTAAATAAAAAAAATAATATTCATGTTTATATAATCTATAATTCATTTGCTTCTGATGAGCTAAAACATAAAGAAAATTCTTTATTTATAGATTTTGGGTATCTAAGATTTATTCCATTTTCAAATTTTTTTTTATCAAAGATAAATTTTTTAATAAGTAGTTATGTTCTTTATATTTTTTTACCTAATACAAAAAATATTTATATAAATCATGATATCTATGATGCGCCAATGGTTAATAAAAAGATAGAAAAAAAACTTTTTGTAGAACTTTCAAAACTAGACCATATTTTTGTTTCATCCCATATTTTAAAGAAATATTTTCAAGAAAAAATACAAAAATATGCTAGATATAAAAAATATTTAAAAACAAGAATCACTAATACAGGATATTTAAAATTGGATCATGTGAGCCGGCTATTAAAAAATAGAAAAAGTAATGAATCCCATATTCTGGTAGCGCCGACTGGCAGTAATCATCATAAAAATATTAATTTAACGTCAAATTTACTAGATATGATTTATTTTCTTTTAAAAAAAAAATATAAAATAATTTACAGACCACATCCTATAGATCTTACAAAAAAAGGAAATAATCAATTAGTAAAAAATATTATAGAAAAATTTAAAGAATATAGTAACTTTGAAACAGACTTGTCATCATCATATTTAACAAGTTATTTAAAATCAAAAGTGCTTATAACAGATTTTTCAGGAACAGCATATACATACAGTTTTTCTACAAACAAACCAGTAATATTCTTTTCTAAAGATAATTACGGTAAGTTATTTAATAGTTTAAAAAAACTTAATTATTTTCAAGATAGAAAAGAAATTGGTTATATAGTTAACTCTTTACAAAATTTAAACATTAAGCTGAATAAACTAAAAAAAAATAAGACATTATTTAAAAGTAAAATAAAAAGACTAAGAAGTAAAAGAATTCAATATTTTAAAAACTCTTTAAGAGTTACAAAAAAAGAGATTGAAAAATTATTATAATATAAATTTATGAATATAGCATTTTTTATAGAGGGGAACCCTGAGAATCCAGGTGGTTACAATCAGACTTTAAATTCAGTAACTTTTTTAAATAATTCATATCACCAAAAGGAAAATTTAATATTCATAGTAAATAATAATGTATTAAATAAAGAATTAAAAAAAAAAGGAATAAACTCAGTTTTATATGAAAAAAACCTTTTCAATAAAATTTTTGATTATTTTTTTGGGATTGCCTTTGTATTAAAGACTTTAATTAGATTTAATCTTCAACACTCTTTTTCACATTTTTTAAAAAAAAAAAAAATTGATCTAGTAATTTTTTTAGGACCTTCAGAGTTAGCTCTATTTTGTGGAGATGTTAATTTTGTTTTAAATATTTGGGATTTAGATCATAAGAAAAATAGCCCATACCCCGAGCATAAAAAAAATTATATATTTGAAAAAAAAGAAGAGTTCTTACAGATTGTATTATTCAAAGCCTTTAAAATTGTTGTTGCACACAATCAGAATAAAGAGGATTTAATTAAAATTTATAATTGTGCTCCTAACAAAATTTTAGTTCAAACATTTATCCCATACTTGCCCAATATATTGAAACAAGAACTTAATTTTTTTAATAATGACGAAAAAATATACATAGAAAATCTAGATAAAAATAAAAAAATTATTTTGTATCCAGCAACTTTTTGGGCACATAAAAATCATAAGTATATTATAGATAGCATAATAGAATTAAAAAATAAAAATATTAATAATTTTCATTTTATTATGTGTGGTTCTGATAGGGGAACATTTAAATATATTAAACAACTTGTGGAAGAACACAAGCTGTCTGACTATGCAACAATTTTTCCCCTAGTATCAAATTTATTTTTAAAAAATTTGTATGAGGAATGTTTTGCTGTAATTATGCCAACAGATGCTGGACCTACAAATTTACCATTGTACGAAGCAATGCACTTTAAAAAACCAATTTTTTATTCTAAAAATTTAAATGACCAAGAGATTAAAGAAATAATATTTTCAATCGATATAAAAACCCCTAGCAACTTTGTTGACCAACTTATTCATTTAAAAGATGATGATATTATTAAAAAAGTTAAATTAGGCTCTCTGTATTATACAAAAAATTGTAGTCAAAAAGATTTTTATCAATTATACTTGAATATTATAAAAGATTTCAAAGAAGTATTATCTAAATGGAAAAATGTGTAATTACGTCTCACTATTCAAAATTTTACTTTAACAAATTATCAATTTGATTGCATATATAATAAATTTCTTTTTTTTTAAGATCAAAATAAGCTGGTAAATAAAAACCATACTTTGATATATATTCTGAGTTTGGAAATTTATCTTTTTTTTGACTTATATATTTTGCAAGGATTTTTTGCTTGTTCATGGGGTAAAAAAAAGGTCTTGTTTGGATACCTATTTTTTGTAATTTTTTAGCAATTTTATCAGCACTTATTTTTTTATTTAGTATTAATAAACCAACAACCCAATAAATATTTTTAAATTTACCTTTATATGGCTTTTGAATAAAGATATTTTTATTCTTAGAAAGTAATTTATGGTACAATTTACCAATTTGAATTTTGCGGTTAATAATTTTTTTTATATTTTTTAATTGGCTAATACCAAGCGCAGCCTGAATATTTGTTATCCTGTAGTTCCAACCAATATCTGTATGAATAAATTTATCTTTTTTTCCAAAACAAAGATTTCTAAGATCACGACATTTAGAAAAATATTTTGGGTTACTTGTTGAAATCATACCACCTTCTCCAGTTGTTACATGTTTATTGGCATAAAAACTAAATATGCTAATATCACCATATGAACCACACATCTTATTTTTGTATTTTAAACCAATTACTTCAGCAGCATCTTCAACAATAATGATATTTTTTTTTTTTAAAATTTCCAATATTTTATCCATTGGGTTTGAAAAAGAATAGATATGAGTAACTATGATTGCCTTAGTTTTTTTTGATATCTTTTTTTCCAATTGAGATATATCAATATTCCAGTCATAGATTCCACAATCTATCATAATTGGTGTTGCCCCTAATTTTACTACTGCAAGAGCATTTGAGATAATTGTAAAATTTGGAATTATAACCTCATCACCTGGCCCAACTCCAATTGCTTTCATAGCAATTTCCAATGCAGCCGTTCCACTTGACACGGCTATTGAATATTTTTTTTTAATGAATGTCGAAAAGTTATTTTCAAATTTTTTAACTTCTGGCCCATCAGAAGAAATCCAGGAATCCTTCATTACACGCGTAACATTTTTTATATCTTTATTAGTTATTTTGGGTATGTTTACAGGGTAGATTTTTTTCACTTTAGTGTAATTTTATTTTCATCAACTTTTTCAAATTTAAACTTATCTTGATTTATGTTATATGGACCTTGTTTAACTTCTAGCATTTCTACACTTTTTAAAACTTTAAAACCATGAGCCCCATTTACCAACATAATTATATCATTAGCAAAAATTTTCTTACTCATTAAATATTTTTCTTTATAATCGTAGAAATCGACCCTTAACACTCCCTTAAATAAAATAATTACCTCACTTGTTGTAGAGATTTTATTTTTTCTAGGTTTATGTAAATGAGGTTTTATTAAATAGTTTTTTTTATGTTTCATATAGCCAAATTGTTGAGTGGCTTTATCATCAGTAAAAAAATTAATTCCTTTTTTTTTTCTAAATTTTGATCTAATAATTAAACCATACAATTTTTTTTTGTGAAAAATATTTTCAATCATAATTAAATTTTAAAAGTTTTTATCATATAATTTAGTTTAATTATCCTGTAATAATAGTTTATTATTTTATAGAAATCATAGAATAAATTACTTACGAATAATTATAGAATATATAAGTAAACAATGATTATTATCAATCTAAATGTAGAAGAATTTGTAAAACAAAATCTAATAGGTATTGTTCAAGCAAATTTAATTAAAATTAATTTATAGATATTATTATGGCTTTTCCAAAAACTTTTAAACCAAAGAAGAATTATAATTTAGTGCGGTTTGGTAAAGAAAATGATGGAGGATATTTAATAAATCCACAGGTTATTTTAAAAGCAGAAAATTTGGTAAGTATAGGAATATTTGATGACTGGTCATTCGAAAAACATTTTATAAAACACAATAGTAAAGCCAAAATATATTGTTATGATAATCTTATATCTTTTAAGTTTATTTTTATAAGATCTTTAAAGAGATTGATTCTAGACTTGTTAAAACTTAAGCTCAAAAATATTTCTAAATATCTTTATTTGATACTTGATTATTTAATTATTTCTAAAAAAATTAACTTTACTAAAAAAATAATAAAAAAAGATCATATACAGGAAATTTTAGCCAATCTTAAAAATGTGCTTTTAAAAGTAGACATTGAAGGTTCAGAGTATTTAGTATTGGAGGATATTATAAAAGTACAAAAAAGACTAAATGGACTAATTATTGAATTCCACGATGTAGAAAAAAATAGATATATTATTGAGAGATTTATTAGAAAATTTGAACTAGAGTTATCCCACATACACCCGAATAATTATGGGAAATTAGATAAAAATAATGACCCAAATATAATTGAATTAAGTTTTGAGAGATATCCAGAAATAGTAGATAAAGATATAAAATTTCCTCATGATTTAGATCAAAGAAATAATCTATCTAAACCTGAAATTATTATAAAATTTGAAGATCAAAATTAAAATTAAATAAAACAATTAATGGGAAAAAAATTATCTTTATAATAGGAATAATCAGTCAAAACCGAGCATATATGATAAGTTTGTTATTGGAAAAATTACTTAGATTACGAATATACTAGGTCTTTTAATAATAAAGATTAATGAAATTTAAATATTTATTGA
>TARA_B110000305_G_scaffold49832_1_pt1 | contig 21681 bp, 20 predicted proteins | sample TARA_B110000305 | Tara Oceans TARA_B110000305 (sample SAMEA4397930) | marine metagenome | biome: Polar Biome; feature: [SRF] surface water layer (ENVO:00010504); material: water (ENVO:00002006), including particulate matter (ENVO:01000060) such as... | depth 5 m | reverse complement strand
GGGTTGAGGCGTGCCCGCAAGAAGGCGCGTATGAGGTAGGTCGGGACCGCTGGGCCCGCCGATTCGGTGGGCAGGTAGGATACGGACGGCCCAGTAGGCCGTCCCTACCTTCTGAAATTATGCGCCCGGCACGGGTAGGGCGAACTCCTCAAGAATTGCATCGATCATCGCGAGTTTTTCTGCGTGCGGCATGGCGGGGTGGAGGCCCCGGTGCCGGATCGTGCCGTCGGGAGCGATGATGGCCATGTGCGGGATTCCGGTGATGCCGTAATCTGGGTTGAAGACTTCCTGTTCGCTAAATGCGATGGTCCAGTTGATGTCCATCTTCGCGATGTAGTCATTCATCAACGCGTATTCTTTAGCGGGATCGTTCCGGACATCAATGGGGGCGGCGCCCAATCCATGGACCCGACCTTGTAAGCTGGTGACTCCGATGACTTCGACCTCGGAACCGGCGTAGTGCTCAGTGAGTTTCTTGACGTGGGGGAAAGAGCTTACGCATGGACCACACCAAGTGGCCCAAAAATCGAGCACCACCACTTTGCCTTGAAGCTCGGACAACGTTTTCGTTTCGCCGACATTCATCCAGGTGAAATCGAGTTCGGGAGCGGGATTTCCCACCAGATGGGCGAGCGATTCTTCCCGGGAAATTTGCTCTTCTATCATTTGGACGTATTCACTGGCTTGGCCGGCGGCTTCGGTATCCGGCATGTCCGTGACAAGTGCCTTCAGCGCCTCCACCGCACCGTCGGTATCATCCATGAGTTGATGAATGAACGAAGCGCGGATGAATGCGATTCGACCTGCATCCTCGCTCTTGTCCGAGGCGTATTTGGTCATCAATGCGTCAAGTGAGACCAAGAAACGTTGCAAGTCGGCGCTGGAGTTGGCGCCGCCGCGAAGTTCACCAGTGATCTCTTCGAAGAGGGCGTCCAGTTCGATGGCGGCGGGAGATTCTGCCGGACCGTCGTCGTTTTGAGCGTGGGAGAAGGAAAACCCTGCGAGACAGCAGACGAGGGAAATGAGGATGCGGGAATTCTTTAACATGATGATGATGGAGATGAATCGAGCTTCGGGGGTCGCTTTCAAGCCCCGATAAAATTGACGGTCTCTTTTTACAGGATAAAATAGGGCTCGATTTTATTCCAACGCAGGTGATCTTTTCTCGAAGTAAAAGATCACCGAACGCGTCGGAGGTTCTCTGATACGACGCGGGGGGAATCGTCCGTATTCATTTATTTGCTCGAATAATGGGTCAAGACTTCGGCGGACAAGGGTCAGGTGGATTAATCGGTGCGGGCCGTTTGACGCTGGCTGGCGAGCTCGGCCGCGCGGCGTTGGCGCTCGGCGAGACGGGCTACGTGGAGTGCCCGAGGCTCCCAAGAGATGCAGACACGAAAAAGCCCCGTTCCGCGGGGCGGAACGGGGCTGAGAAAGAGAAAGAGAACGAGTAAAGAGAAAGATCTCTACTCGTTGTCTATTCGGTCAGGTCGACTTTAGGCGTCGGCGAGGGCGGCTTGGGCGGCGGCGAGACGGGCTACTGGTACGCGGTAAGGCGAGCAGGAGACGTAGGCCAATCCGATCTTGTGGCAGTATTTGACGGAATCAGGGTCACCCCCGTGTTCGCCACAGATGCCGAGCTTGATGTCCTTGCGGGTCTTGCGGCCTTTCTTGATCGCAATCTCCATCAGCTGTCCGACACCCGTTTGGTCGATCGAAGCGAAGGGGTTCTTCGACATGATCTCAGCTTCTTGGTAAGGGCCGAGGAACGAACCGGAATCATCACGGGACATACCCATGGTGGTTTGAGTGAGATCGTTGGTGCCGAAGGAGAAGAACTCCGCAGTCTTGGCGATCTCATCAGCGGTCAACGCGCCACGAGGAACTTCGATCATGGTGCCCACTTGGTAGGAAACCTTGGTCTTCTGTTCCTTCATCACGGCCTTGGCTTCGGCGTGAACGGCGGCGACTTGGATTTCCAACTCCTTGGCGAACCCGACGAGCGGGATCATGATTTCTGGCTTGGCCTTGATGCCCTTTTTCTTGGCTTCGATAGCGGCCTCGATGACGGCGCGAGCCTGCATGCGAGTGATCTCTGGGTAGCAGATACCGAGACGGCAGCCGCGGAATCCGAGCATCGGGTTGAACTCATGGAGCTCAGCCACGCGGGACATGATCTTCTCGACGGGGATGCCGAGCTTCTTGGCCAAGTCGAGTTGTTGCTCCTTGGTGTGAGGGAGGAACTCGTGCAGAGGCGGATCGAGGAAGCGGATGGTAGCAGGGAAGCCATTGAGCGCTTTGAAGATGCCGACGAAGTCCTTGCGCTGGAAGGGCAGGAGTTTGCCGAGGGCAGCTTCACGAGCTTCGAGGCTGTCCGAGAGGATCATCTCACGCATGGCGTCGATCCGTTCACCTTCAAAGAACATGTGCTCGGTGCGGGTGAGGCCGATGCCGACAGCGCCAAACGCGACAGCTTGAGCGGTTTGCTCAGGCGTGTCAGCATTGGTGCGAACCTGCATCTTGGTGACCTTCTTACACCAGCCCATGAGCTGGACGAAGTTTTGGTAGGTGCCGGTCTTCTGCGCGCGTTTGTTGTTTTCCAACAAACCTTGCACGACTTGCGAAGGAGCGGTTGGAACCTGACCCGAGAAAACGATGCCGGAGGTGCCATCGATGGAGAGGAAGTCGCCTTCCTTCCACTTCTTCTTACCGACGGTGAGGGTGCGTTTGTCGTAGTCAACGTGCAGGGAGGCAGCGCCGCAGACACAGACCTTACCCATTTGGCGGGCAACGAGAGCAGCGTGGGAGGAGACACCACCGCGAGCGGTGAGGATACCTTCAGCTGCGATCATGCCGCGAAGATCTTCCGGAGAAGTCTCGACGCGAACGAGCAGGACCTTCTCGCCCTTTTCGTTAGCTTCGACAGCGCGCTCGGCGTTGAAGTAGATTTTGCCGGTAGCGGCACCAGGACCTGCGGGGAGACCCTTGGCGATTTGCTCGGCGGATTTAACGGCCTTGGAGTCGAAGATCGGCGCGAGGACTTGCTCGAGCTGTTCAGCTGGAACGCGGGTGACCGCTGTCTTCCAGTCGATAAGCTTCTCCTTGACCATTTCGCAGGCGATACGAACAGCGGCGACGCCGGTGCGCTTACCATTGCGGGTCTGAAGCATGAACATCTTCTCTTCCTGGATGGTGAACTCGAAGTCCTGCATGTCCTTGAAGTGAGACTCGAGCACCTTGCGGATACGCTCGAGTTCCCTGAGGGACTTGGGCTGCTTTTTAGCGAGCTTGGCGACCGGGTCCGGAGTGCGGACACCAGCGACAACGTCTTCGCCTTGGGCATTCATGAGGAACTCACCGTAGAAGACCTTCTCGCCGGTGGCAGGATCACGGGTGAAGGCCACGCCGGAACCGGACTTAGGCCCGGTGTTGCCGAAGACCATGGCTTGAACGTTTACGGCGGTGCCCCAAGCTGCAGGGATGCCGTATTTGCGACGGTAGACCATCGCACGGTCATTCATCCAAGAACCGAAGACGGCGCCGAGAGCGCCTTGGAGTTGGTCCCAAGGGTTAGCGGGGAAGTCTAGGCCGGAGCGTTCCTTGACCATGGACTTCATGCGCTCGACAAGCACTTTGTAATCGTCGGCAGTGAGCTTGCTGTCATCGGCGTGGGAGTCGTCGAAACGCTCTTTCTTGAGGTCGTCGATGAGGGCTTCAAATGGATCGATATCTTCGCCAGCGTCGGCTTGGACACCCATGACGACGTCGCCATACATTTGAACGAAGCGGCGGTAACAATCCCAAGCGAAACGGGGATTCTTGGTCGCGGTCTCGAGAGCGAGGACCGTGTCGTCGTTGAGGCCGAGGTTGAGGATCGTGTCCATCATGCCTGGCATGGAGTCACGGGCGCCGGAGCGAACCGCAACGAGGAGCGGGAAGCCTTTGGCGTCACCAAACTTGGTGCCCATGCTCTGTTCCATCTTACGGACGCCGGCCTCGATTTGGCCCTGGAGCTGGACTGGGTATTGGCGGCTATTGCTGTAGAAATGCGAGCAGACCTCGGTGGTGACCGTGAAGCCAGCAGGAACCGGAAGACCGATGCGGCTCATCTCGGCGAGATTTGCACCCTTGCCTCCGAGGAGGTTCTTCATCGTGGAGTTTCCGTCGGCTTTGCCGTCTCCCCACGAGTAAACGAATTTTTGGGCCTTAGCGGCTGATTTCTTTTTAGCGGGGGCCTTACGGGCTTTCGCGGTGGATTTTTTGACTGCCTTTTTGACGGTCTTTTTGGCTGTGGTTTTAGCTGCCATAATGGTTCTGTGGTTTAGAGAAAAGAGACACGACCCCGGGGGACGTAAAAGAAGGATCACATAGGGCGAAGGCGGGGGCTGTCAACATTCTGGCTCAGCCGCGGGTGCGACGAGGTGAAAAAAGTTATGCAACGCTCCCCAATCCGTCGATTTAGCGAGTTGCATCCGAGCCCTTGGGCAGGTGGCATCCCCTTCATGTCCGACGACCCGGTTTCCCATCAAGTTCGTTGCGGTGTCGCCGGGGTAGGATCCCTCGGCCAGCACCACGCTCGCATTTACGCCGACCTCCCCGGAGTGGCGTTTCAAGGTGTCTTTGAGACCGACGATGCGCGGGCCGCTGAAATATGTGAACGTCACGGCTGCCAACGTTTTGAGACACTGGAGGAGTTGGGCGAGGCCTGCGATGCAGTCAGTATTGTGGTGCCGACGAACCTGCACGAACGCGTGGCCTTACCCTTGCTGGCGAGTGGATGCCATCTGATGATCGAAAAGCCGATCTGTGCCTCTTTGGCTGAAGCCGAGAACGTTTTGGCCGCAGCGAAGGAGCACGACCGGATCGTGCAGATCGGGCATATCGAGCACTTTAACCCGGTGATGGGGTTTCTGGAAAAAGAGGTGATTGCACCAAAATTTATCACCGCAGAGCGTCTTGCGCCGTTCACTCCGCGCGGAACGGAAGTCGGCGTGGTGTTGGATCTGATGATCCATGACATCGGCATCGTTCTGGAGCTGGTGAAGTCACCCATCGCGAAGATCGATAGTGTGGGCGTGAACTTGCTCTCCTCCACCGAGGATATCGCCAACGCGCGCATCGAATTCGAGAATGGTTGCGTGGCGAATTTGAGCACCAGCCGCATGAGCCTCAAGAAGGTGCGGGAGATTCGGGTGTTTCAGGAAACGGGATACTTCTCCTTTGACTTCATGCGGCAGACCGGCCACCTCGTGCGCAAGACGGGCTTGTTGGACTATGCCGGCAAGCTACAGACGGGCGCGGTTGATCCGACGGATTTGACCGCGGTGCCGATCGAGCCCGTGCCATTGGAAAAGGGCGAACCGCTCGCGCTGGAGTTGGCCCACTTCGTCTCAAGTGTCGCGGAAGCGCAGCAACCCAAGGTCGGCGGCGCGTTGGGACGTCGAGCGCTCGAAGTCGCGATCACTATCACCGAACAAATCAAAGCGGCGAAGAAAGCATAGTAGGGAACCACGTATCATTGCCTCATGAGTAACGCGTTGCCATTTCGATTGCCGGCTCCGGAAGGGGGTAGCGTGGATCTATTGGTGATTGCGGCGGAGCATTCGGGTGATCAGCACGCGGGGCGGATGGTAGCGGGTTTACTCGCGGCCGAACCGGAGCGCCAAGTAGCTGCTCTTGGTGGACCGGCATTGGCGGGAGCGGGAGCACAGTTACTCGAGGACCTCACGGCGCAATCTACGATGGGTTTCGCGGTGTTTGGACGACTTTCATTTTACCGCACACTGATGGCGGAGGTGGTGCGATGGGTAGGGGCGCATCAGCCGAAGGCGGTTTGCTTCGTGGATTCTTCAGGACTCAATTTGCGCATCGCGGCGAAATTGGTGGCGGCGGGTTACGCCGCTAAAGCGGGAGGCGCGACCAAACTCGTTTATTACATCTCGCCTCAGATCTGGGCGTCACGCGCCAAGCGTCGTTTTGAGATGGCAAGGAATCTCGATGGGTTAGCCTCCATCTTTCCGTTTGAGAAAGAGGTCTACGCAGACACGGACTTACCGGTTTCATTCGTGGGGCATCCGTTTGTCGAATCTGATTACCATGCGCCCGTAGCGTTTGAGGCGGAGGGACCAGTGCTGCTTTTGCCCGGGAGCCGCCAAGGTCTGGTGAAACGGTTGATGCCCGTGATGCTCAAGGCCTTTGCCCTATCGGGAGCGGGCCGCGACGCCGTGGTGCTTTATCCGAGCGATAGTATCCGGGCGCTGGTGGAGTCGTTCGATCTTCCCGCCAACCTATCTTTGCAACGCACCGATGCAGCGTCTGATCCGGTCGGGGCTTCTGCCGTGCTCACCACCAGCGGCACCATGTCGATGCACTGCGCGTTGGCTGGAATTCCCGGAGTGGTTACTTACAAAACCGATCCGCTCACTTATTGGTTGGGCCGCTTGATCGTGAAAGTGAAGTTTATCGGAATTGCGAATCTGTTACTCAAACGCGCGATGTATCCTGAATTCATTCAAGGCGCGGCGACGCCGACGGCTTTAGCCGACGAGTTAAAGTCTGGGCTGACTGATATGAATCGAACCGAGCAAACTCAACGTGATGCCGCTGAGTTGAAGGAGATGCTCTCATCTCCTTCCGATGCGACCGCGGCGAATTGGATGGCGCGGCAGTTGGCGGAGTGATCCCTCAATCGTCGCGACTATTTGAGCGACTTGATGTAGAGAATGAGGGCGGCAATATCGTTGGGACTCAGCACGCCGTTGAACGACGGCATGGCCACGTCTTGTTTCTCAAAGCCGAGCACGAGATCGGTGGCCGGGTTGATGATGGATTCGAGGAGGTAGTTGTCGGAGGCCCGGCGTTGGCGGTCGCCCGCGAGAGGCCGGTGAGTGCCGGCGATAGCATGCAGCGATGGACCCGGTTTTTCCTCGTCGGAAGGAGTGATTGAATGACAACCGACACAACCGAAGGTGGTGAATAATTTCTCGCCCCGTTCGATCGAAACGGCGGGTGGCCCCATTGGGGCGGAACGAGTGGCAGGCGGTGCGGCGAATACGGTGGCAAAATCGTCGATCCGGACGGCTGACCGTTGGTCAGCGGTCGCGGGGGTAATTTGATTCAGAGTGAAGAATACTTCCTGCCAGATCCCACCGCTGCGGCGGTAACGAATTTCCAACTGCTGAGTCAGCGCCATATCGGGGATCGCGAGGAACACCGCGGTGCGATCCGCATTGAGGTGAACGGAATGAATCGGCCATTGATCGACCCCCGCTTCGCCATCGGCGCGGTATTGGCCCGAGCCGTAATTTTCCGTGCGTCGGTAGGACCACGAGGTGGCCGCGTAGGAGGACGGATCGGAGGCAGTGTCGGTGGAGAGGGGCTCACGAAATTGCAGCCAAACTCCTTCGTTGTGGGCGGTGGCGGCGAAGGGTAAATCATCGGTCTGCTGGAGGGCTCGAATCCGACTGACCCCTTCGATCCGAGGTCCGTTGGATCCCCAGATCTGCATGCCGACAAAATACGACTGCCCGTCCGCGGGGTTCATTTCGCCCTTCAGGATCGGGACCTCCAATAGAACCGGTAGGGGAACCGCCGCGGCTTGGACGAAAGGCTCGGCGTCGGTTCCGAGGATGTTGATCAAGCTCGGCTTGTAGTAGTCCACCATGAGGACACCGCCGAAGAGATTGCCGGAACGTGCATCGTTGATCGCGAGTAGATCGATGCCGCTTTGGGCATAGCGGTGGGGAATCCAAATCGGTGCCGGTTCGGGCGAGCGAGAGTCGGCGGTGCCGGGTTCGTAGCCGTAGAACTTGTCGGCTTGGATGTGGTGCATCGGGGTCGCGGGCACCCATTGTCCTTGTTGGTCGGAGGCCACGAGACGATCGGTGTCGCCCAAACGACTCACGAATCCGTTGCGCAGGCCATCTGCGAAGATGCGTTGGAATTCCCCCGTGGGGGAAAGTTGAATGACGCGACCAGCGTGTGGGGTGCGATGCGACCCCTGTTGGCCGCCGACCGAGATCAGAAAACTATCGTCGGGCATGGCCACGATGCTGTGGGGGAAGGAGCGCGTTTCGGGGCTTTGCACCCACGCATTGGAGACCAATTCGTAGAAGTCGGTATCGCCGTCTTCATCCTGATCAACGAGTCGCGTCAGCCCGAGTCGACTGAGCACGAAGACCTCCTTTCTTCGCACCAGGATGGATTGCGGATCGAAAAAGCCACTGGCGATCCGACGAACCGATACGGGCTTCGAGTCGGCTGAATCCATTCCTTGGATACTGAATACATCTCCGTCAAAAGTAACCACGTAGGCAGTGCCTTCATCATCGAATCCGATATCGGTGGGCCGAATCCGGCGTTGCCAGGGATTGGGGTAGGGAATGAGCAGTTCGTCGACCGCGTAGGATCCTTGGGCCGCACCGGGGATCATTTGAGTTATGGCCTGATTCGCCGCCCGATTGATGGGCGAAGCGGCACGGCGGGCGATCGGAGAAAGCTTCTGCGGTAGAGCGCGCCGGTGGCTTTCGTAGAATATCGAAACTGACTGGGCCGCAGTGTTGGGCTTGATGGTGGCGACCACGTAACGGGAATTGACGATCCGAAGTCCGGCGCCGGTCGCACGCAGGTAGGCGGGCACTCGGTTGGTGGGTCGATCGAGTTCGGCGACGACACAATCAATCGATGATTTGAGGTCCGTGATCTCGAGATGCCGTGCAAAGATGGTTTGGCCGGAGGATTCACTCACCTCAAACGTCTCCCGCACCTCGGCCGTGCCCATCGAGTAATGTGCCGTGGCGAAGTCTCCACTATCGGTGACACCACGCCATCTCCCTTGTGGTTCGACCAAGGGGCCGCGACCTAACTCGGCGGGGTCTGCTCCTCGGTATCGGGGGTCACTGAAATCGGCGCGATCCGGTTGTTGCCACCCGGGATAGAGCCCCGTCGCGGCGATTATACGGCCTTCAGGGCGAGGGAGTTTATCGATACCGCCGCCCAATTTTGCGAGAGGTTTGGCATAGGAAAGATCTGACATGCTGTTCGCGGTGACCCCGTCACCTTCCCAAATGACAATAATGCGGAGTAGCTCCGTATCGAATCCGACATAGAAGTTTTCCGCGGCCCGAAATACGACCGCCCGGGGAGAGAGGTTGTCCTGGTTGCCTCGCGGAGCGACGTTGCGCACATCGAGGGTGGTTTCGAAGAAGGGGAAATCGGATTGCCGATGATCGGTGTAGAACGGCGAATCGGCCCGTCCCAGATGGGGTGGGATTTCCGCGTCGAGAAGGGGTGTTAGTGTCACCGCACACAATACGCAGGAGAGCCGAAGGAAAGATAACCGCATGAGGGACTAACCGTAGTTTGAGCGCTTTCGAGGTGCCAAGCTCGTATAATGGGGAACGTTCCATCGTTCGATGGGGCCGAGGAAATCGGAAAAACGGGCTGGTTCTTCGCTACCGGGTGGTTCTCTAATGGTCTTTTCATTCTTCCTATGGCATCCCGCACCCTCACTGGCATCACTCCTTCCGGCACCCTCCACGTGGGGAACTATTTTGGCGCCATGCGTCCAGCCATCGCGGCGCAGGATTCCGGCGAATGTTACTACTTCATCGCCGATTACCATTCATTGACCTCGGTATTTGATCCTGAAGTGCGGCGAGCGAACACCCTGGGAATCGCTTTGGATTGGTTAGCTTGCGGGCTCGATCCGGCTAAAAGTGTGTTTTGGCGGCAAAGTGATGTGCCCGAGGTTTGTGAACTTACCTGGCTGCTCGGCACGCTCACTCCGATGGGACTCCTGGAGCGCGCCCACAGTTTTAAGGATAAGACCGCCAAGGGCATCGCGCCCAACTTCGGGCTCTTTTCCTATCCCGTCCTCATGGCGGCGGATATTCTACTCTATGACACGACGGTGGTGCCGGTGGGCAAGGATCAGAAACAGCACCTCGAGATGACGCGGGATATCGCGATCAAGTTTAACCAAGCCTACGGCGAAACCTTCGTCGTGCCCGAGCCGTCGATTTCAGAAGATGTCGCCGTGATTCCTGGTCTCGATGGTCAGAAGATGAGCAAAAGCTACGGCAACACCCTCGAGATTTTTGGCGACGAGAAGAAGCTGCGCAAAAAGGTCATGTCGATCGTGATGGACAGCCGCACGCGAGAAGAACCCAAACCGGATGCGGATCAATTACCGGCGACCCAGTTGCTCCAGTTTTTCACTCCGACCGATGTCTATGAAGACATTGTAGGTCAGCTCAAAGCGGGTGGCTACGGCTACGGTGACCTGAAGAAGGCCCTATTTGAACATTACTGGGAATTTTACCGCGAAGCCCGCGCCCGTCGCACCGAGCTGGCGGCAAACCTCGATCACGTTGAATCTGTCTTAAAAGATGGTGCCCTCAAAGCCCACACCGTAGCCCGGGATGTGATCGACCGTGCCCGTCGCAACTGCGGCATCGCTTGACCCAAACTTTCCTCCTCAAAATCGTTACCTCAATCTAGTATGAATACCCTCTGTCGACTCCTCGTTCTAAAATTACTCTTTGCGTTGACCCTCTCGTGGTCTGCAGCGGCCGAAGCTGAATTCGTTTCTTTGTTTAACGGCAAGGATCTGACCGGCTGGAAATCCAATGAAGAAACCCCGGGTTGCTTCTCCGTGGTAGACGGAAACCTCAAAGTTAGTGGCGGACGGGCCCATCTCTTTTACACGGGTAACGACGATGAACCTGAGATTAAGAACTTTGTGCTGAAGCTCAAAGTAAAGACTCAACCCGGCGCTAACAGCGGCGTATATTTCCACACGCAATATCAGGCGGAAGGTTGGCCGTCAGTTGGATTTGAGAGCCAAGTGAACTCCACCCATTCGGATCCGAAGAAAACGGGTAGCCTATACGGGGTGGTAAACGTGTTGGCCTTGGCTGAAGGGAAGTCGGTTCCCCCGGGAAGCTTGGAGAATCACTTGGTCGACAAAGCCCCGAGCACGGATGGCGAGTGGTTTAATTATAATATCAGGGTCAATAATCGGAAGATTACGATTAGGGTGAATGGTGAGATCACCGCGCAATGGACGCAGCCGAAGAATTTTGATCCGAAGAAGGCGCTGAAGAATAACCCCGGTCGTAAGCTCGGTGCCGGCACGTTCGCCCTGCAAGCGCATGACCCGAAGAGCACGACCTTCTACAAGGACATCATGCTCAAAATCTTGCCCTAGCTTGAACCTGAATGCCGCGATTGAATAATCGCAGCGTCTCTGGTTGATCGCTTAGGCGTCGGCGACGACGGGGTGTCCTTCGCGGGCGATGTAGTCTTCCAGTCGGAAGAGATCATTCCCGGCCCGGCGGGTGATCTTCAGCAGGGTGTCCATGCTCGCCACCTCCTCAACCTGTTCCTCGAGGAACCACTGGAGGAAATTCTGCGTCACGCGGTCGTTGGTTTCCGCTGCCGCGTCGTAGATCGCTTTGATCTGATCGGTCACTTTGACCTCCTGATAATAGGTCAGCTGCACAACCCCTTCGACTGAACCGAAATCAGACTTGGGCGCGTCGAGCGCCGGGAAGTCGACGGTGCGATTTGTGTCGCTGAGGAACTTCACCATTTTCATGGCATGCGCGCGTTCTTCGTCAGCCTGCTGGGCGAAATATTTCGACATCTCGGGCAATGCCTCGGAGTCGCACCAGGTTGAAACGGCGATGTATTGGTAGAATGCCGAGAATTCGTGGCCGATCTGTTCGTTGATCAGTTGGGCGGATTTACCGTGGATCATGATAAGCTCATTCGGAGTAGAAGTAAAATGCCCTTCGGTAAGGAAGGGCACGAACGGAAAAGAAGGAATGGCTCAGCGAGCGGTTACTTGCGTTTGAGACGCAGGAAGAGTTTTCCGTCGCTGTAGTAATCGATGTAGTTAGCGGAAGACTGCATGCGGTCGGTCCACGTGTTGGCCGCGCGGCCGGAGTTCTCTTGGGCGACGAACACTTCTTCTTCATTGAACCACTTCCGGTAAGGGCCACCGACGTGCATGGAGTTCTTCATCGTGAGTTTATTGTTCCGGTGATCGGGCTGAAGCTTGATGAGAATATCATTACCGGAGACGCGCACGTCTTGGATGATCTTCTCATCAAAAACGACGGCGGTGAACGGCCCAAACTCCTTCTTCTCACCGTGATGATCAGCCGACAAGATTGAAGCGGCACCGCCAAAAATGACAAATGAAGCCAAGAAACACAGGAATTTTGAGCGAATCATGGAGGCGATCCTGATTGAGCCGTGGGCGTTCGGCAAGTCAGCTGCACGATGTTTAAGCCTCTCCCGAAGGTTAAATCTAAATGATAGTGATGGGTGGTCGCTCTAGCTTGGCAATGGCGGCCATGATGCGTTCGCTGGCGACTTGGTAGCGTTGTTTTCCAGCGCTACGGTCTTCGATGTCTTCGATTTGTAACGGTTTTCCGTAGGTGACGCTTACCGGCACACCGGGTTTCATGTAACCACCCCGGCCCCAGGCGAGGTGAGAATCGAAAATCCGCACCGGCACCACGGGGACTTTCGCCCGACAGGCGATCATCCCTACGCCTGCCTTCGGTTCCTGAAAGTTTCCGTCCTTGGAACGCGTGCCTTCGGGGAAAAGAATGAGGGCTTTACCTTCCTTGAGTGTCTTCAGCACGCGTTTGATCGCGGAGACATCGGAGCCACCGCCTTCGCGGTCGACCGGGATGCAGCCGGCCTGGTCCATCCACCAGTTTGTGATGCCACCTTTCCAGAGGGTTTTACGGGCAAAAAATGATATCTGGCGGGGCACGTTGCTGCCGATGGTGGGCGGGTCGAGGTGACTGGCGTGATTACCGGCGAGGAGGAATGGACCGGTGGTGGGAATGTTTTCCACGCCGGAAACGTCTCCGCGGAAAAACATCGAGTGCAGGGTCACGAATGCATAGTGGCAGAACCCATATACTGGGCGCATCTCAAGTTGGGTAAACGGGCGCGTCATGTCGTTGGGGGTAAACGGTCGCGAAGTTTTTCACTGAGCAGATCGACGACCTGTTCGAGATTGAGGAACGTGCTGTCGATATCCGTCGCTCCATCCGGCGAAGTGAGGGGGGCGGCTTTGCGGGTGCGATCCAAGCGATCACGTTCAGTGATTGAGTCGGTTTGGCCTTCGGCAGCGCGGCGCCGGGCGCGTTCGATCGGGTCGGCGTGGAGGAAAAACCGAAAATCCGCATCAGGAAAAATCACGGAACCGATGTCGCGGCCCTCCATAATCAAGCCGCGGAAACCATGACTCCGCGCGACGTCGACTTGGCCTCGTTGGTAGGCGAGCAGAGCATCGCGCAGTTCGGGCACGGCGGCGAAGTGGGAGACGTTGGCATTCACCTCGGCGGTGCGAATTTCAGAGTCCGGCACCACGCGTCCATTTATCTTCATCTGCGCCCGGCGGCCATCGAGCTTAGTGTCGAGATCGATCTCTTGGCTGGCGGTCGCGATGCCAGCGCAATCGTTGTTGGCGAGGCCTGCGCGGAGCAGTTCCGCCGTCATCGTGCGGTAGAAGGAGCCGGTATCGACGTGCAGTAAATTGAACTTCTCGCTTAAGGCACGTGAAGTGGAGGATTTGCCGGATGCGGCGCCGCCGTCGATGGCAACGATGATAAAAGACGGGTCGGTCACTCGGAGGAGGATTTTGTCCTCACGGTATCCAGCAACTCAAAAAAGTGAGGAAACGTCTTGGCGCAGACTTCAGGGTGATGAATTGAGAGCCACGAAGAGCCATCACCACGCAGGTCGTGACTGCCCAAAACCCCAAAACTCATGGCGAATCGGTGATCTCCGTAGGTTTCGATGACTTGGTCGGTCTTGAGCGGTTGGGGGGTGATGGTGAGGGTATCCTCGTCCTCGATCACTTCTTGACCGAGGCGTCGCAGCTCAGTGGCCATACCGGCAACGCGGTCGGTTTCTTGGGCGCGGGTGTGAGCAATCCCAGTGATCCGGGTGGGGCCATCTAACAAGGGTGCGATCGCGGCGAGCGTTAGAAAGGTGTCGGAGATCTCGCGAAAATTGTATTCGAAGGGTGTGCCGGATGGGTGGGAACCAACTTGCTGCAGGACCTCAACAAACGCGGCATCCCCCTGCAGGCCGTCACCGGGAGCCCGCAAATGGGGGAAAGTCATGGAGCCTTTCTCCATGTGGTTTAGCATGTGCCAGTAACTCGCGGCTGAGGCGTCGGGCTCGATGGCGTAGGTGCTGGGCGGCGTGTAGGCGATCGAATCGATTGTGAAGCGATCGTCTTGGGCGGGCGGGATTTGCGCCCCAAACTCGGCCATCAGGTGTCGGGTCATTTCCACGTAGGTCCACCTTACGGAACCCGTGAGTTGAATCGAAACCGGCCCTTGGGCCTGAGGGGCGACCATGAGAAGGGCGGATAGTAACTGACTGCTGACACTCGCATCGATCTCGATGTCGCCGCCGCGTAGACCGTGAGCGTGGATTTCGAGCGGGAAGAAGCCTTCCTCACCGGTGCAACGCACCTCGGCCCCGAGTTCTCGCAGCGCATTGATGAGGTTGGTCATCGGGCGGTGGCGCATCTGCTCGATGCCATCTATCCGGTAAACCCCACGCGGGGCAGCGGCGCAGAAGGCGGTCAAAAATCGAGCGGCCGTGCCGGCGAGTCCGACGAAGATATCGACGGGTTCCTCGGTGCGGAAGAGATTGGCTTGGCCGGAAACCCGTAGTGTGAGTGCGGCGGCATCGGCGTCTACGGTGCAGCCGAGTCGGCGCAGCGCCTTGGCCATCAGTTCGGTGTCTTCGCTAAATAGCGCGTCTGTGAGGGTGACCGGCTCGGATCCCAAGGCGGCGAGCAGGAGGGCCCGGTTAGTGAGACTTTTCGAACCGGGTAACACGACTTCGCCACCGGGAGGGGTGGTGAAGGGGACGATGGGCAGGACTTCAGGCAAAGCGGTCACAATCTAAATATCGGAAGAAAGATCCGCTTTCGCCAAGGCTTCAGCGGACAGGAAACGAGAAAGATCCGCTGCATCAGGGGCGGAGGCTATCGCGCCAAGATTTACCACGTTCGAGTCGGGTGCGGAGTTCCGGCCAATCCCGGTTGGCCAGAGCAGCGCGGAAATGGTGGAGGTCGTCTTCGAATCCTTGGAGCGCACGCAGAATCTCGTCGCGGTTTTGTTCGAGAATCTCGACCCACATAGTGGAGTCGCTGGCGGCGATGCGAGTGGTGTCTTTCAGGCCGTTGCCGGCGAGGTGACTCCATTTGGCGGGGCGTTGGTCGAGAAGAGTGCCGAGATTGGTGGCGACGATTTGGGGCAGGTGGCTGATGTGGGCGACGATTTCGTCGTGTTGGTCGGCGCTGACGGTCACGACCTCGGATCCGAGATCTCGCCAGAGGCGGACCACGGTTTCGACGGCTACGTCGTCGTCGTTTTCGGTGGGGGTGACAAAACAGGTGCGGCCATCGAAGAGTTCAGCATCACCATTTTCCCAGCCGGTTTTCTCGCTGCCGGCCATGGGATGGGAACCGATGAAGGTAGCAGCGGTGGATGAAAGGGAGCTGGAGGCTTGTCGGCAGATATCGGCTTTAACGCTACCGACATCGGTTACGATGGTCCCCGCAGTGAGATGAGGCGCGATGCGCTCAACTAATTCGCCAATCCGGGTTACGGGTGAGGCAATCACGACGAGATTAGCGGCCTTCGCGGCGGATTCGGCAGAATCAACGACTTCGTCGCACCACGGTTGATCAGCGAGGGCGAGGCGCACTTCGGGCCGACGGGCCCAGATGATCACCCGCCGAGCCGCTCCGCGCGCTTTGGCGGCGCGGGCTACGGACGCCCCCAGCAGGCCGGGAGCAAAGATGGCGAGTGTATCGATCACGATCATGGTCAAACGGTATGCCGCCGCGAATGTCGAGCATACCCTAATTCGAGGCCGGGAGGCCTAGCGCGTTGATTTTTAAGCCCGCGGCCCTTTGGTGAGGGAGTCGCATGCCTTACCAACAACGCAGAAGAAGACGCTATGTAGTCTGGGAGAAACTACGCCCGGTGATATTGGTTCTCTTCGGTTTGGCATCCCTGGCGGGACTTTGGTGGTGGTTGATTCAACTCGGCCCGAATCCTGTCGCGGCAAAAGGTGACGTGGTTTCAAATCACGCGGAGGATGTCGAAGTGGCGTCGATCCGGCGTGAGGTGGCAGCGTTACGTGGTGCGTTCGAGGCAGAGGGATCCTCTGCGGATGTGAAATTGCTCGAGGAGGCGATCACCAAACAGCGTGAGGTGGTCAATAAGTTGGAGGGCAATGCGGGCCAAGCCGAACTACGACGATTGAATGAGCTGGAGGAGGAATTGGCTTCAGCGTTGGCGAAGGAATTAAATCTACGTATCGGGAAACTGGATGCGCAGGCGACGACGAGTCACGAAGCCGGGAATCTCGGTGCGGCGGAAGCGGCCTGGACGGAAGCGTTACGGTTGCAGACGAAGGTCAATCGCTCCGGGGCGACGTCGGCGATGAAGAATTTTATGCGCGAAGGTCGGTTGGCGCGGCAACTCCAAGAACTGGTCGCCGAACCGCTCGCTCACGAAGTGAGGGAAGCTTTGGGGGCAGCCCGCTCGGCCGCAGCTGCGGAGGAGTGGTCCCATGCTCTCGCCGCGCTGACGACGGCTCAAGAGGTGCAGCTTCGCATCAATTCGGATTTCCCGCGTTCACGACATGCGGGGGTGGCAGCGCTGGATCTCGATCCCGATGCCGAACGCACTAAGAGTGATGAGATGGCCACCTTCGCGCCGAATGCGGCGGGATTTTTCGACTTGTTGGGAAATGTCGCGGAGTGGCTCTTACCTCGCCCGAATCAGACCGGAGGGTGGGCCCTGGTGTCCGGAGGGAGCTTCCTTGATCAGCCCGAGGTCTTGCGCAAGGTGCCTTCGATTGTGACCCAACGAAGCGAACGCGCCCGCCACATTGGTTTCCGCGTGTTAGTGGAGATGGCGACGGAATAAGCCGTCGTGAGGCCGTCGGTTAAATGCCGCCGAGCTTAAGGATCAGATCGAACTCGGGCTTACGCAACGGGATGACCGATAGGCGGCTCTGCTTAATCAAAGCGATCTCGGAGAGCTTGGGCTCGGCTTTGACCTGTGCGAGCGAGACAGGCGAAGGGAGCTTTTTGCCGGCCTTCAGCTTCACCGCGACCCAGCGATCATCCTCCGTGCTCGGGTCGGGATAAGCAGTCTTTTGCACGGTAGCGATACCCTGCACCTCTTTATCACTCACACTGGCGTAGAACAACACCTGATCGCCCTTGCACATGGCGGAGAGGTTGTTGCGAGCCTGGTAATTGCGGACCCCATCCCAGTCGGTGGTGCGATCTTTGGTAAAATCGCTCCAAGAGTATTTTTCGGGTTCCTGTTTAACGAGCCAGTATTGGGTTGTCATAAATCAGTGGTCTTAGTGAGCTGGCGCTAGCGAATTCAGCAACTCGCAATATATAATTTTTTGCAAATTAGGGGAACAATCCTTTCCTTAGCGCTCCTTATACAAATCCCATATGAATAAAACACTCCTGCCGATCCGAATTGTTTTCATCGTGCTTTGTGCGTCGGCGGGGTGGTTGGTGGCTTACACGATTCGCGAATGGGATGAGTATCGCGTGGTCGGGTCGTTCGTCGGGCTGCTGATGGGTGTGTTGGTCGTGCTGGTCGATGTGATGCTCAAGGGATTCTCGTTGCGCGGGCTTTCAGCGCTGTCCTTTGGCTTGGGGGTAGGAGCGTTGATCGCCTATATGCTCGGCACATCGCCCCTCTTTGGGGAGGGGGATCCCCAGGTGATTTACCTGATGCGATTGGCGCTGTTTTTAATCGTAACTTACTTATGCACGGTCATCGCGCTGCGGGGTAAGGATGAGTTTAATTTGGTGATCCCATATGTGCGATTCGTGCCGCACGAGGTGGACGTGCCAGTCGTGGTAGTCGATACGAGTGCACTGATCGATGGTCGGGTCGCCCGCATCTGCGAGTCGGGTTTCTTATCGGGTGCATTGGTCATTCCGCGGTTTGTGCTGGAGGAGTTACAGCGGGTAGCCGATTCACCGGATCCGAATCGCCAGTCGCGCGGACGGCGCGGTCTCGAGGTTTTGGGTGAGCTCCGCCAGCTGGGTCAGCTTGATTTGCGCGTGCACGAGAGTGAAGCGAAGTCGAGTGAAGTGAATGCAAAACTCGTGTTCTTGGCCCAATCGATGAAAGCCAAACTCCTCACGACCGATTACAATTTGGCGAAGATGGCGCAGTTCCATGGCGTGCCATGGCTGAACCTTAACAACTTGGTGCAGTCCGTCCGTCGCGACTTGATGGTGGAGGAAGAGATCGAAGTCGATTTACTGAAGTCGGGTCGCGAAGACCATCAAGGAGTGGGGTATCTAGATGATGGCTCGATGGTCGTGGTGGAAAACGCCTCAGCTTTTGTCGGCTCTCGGGTATCGGCGCTGATATCGAGTATTATCCCATCGGCGGGTGGGAAGATTGTTTTCGCGAAACTTATCGCCCCCGTAAAAACCTAGTTTTTGGTTTTTTTATTCGCCCCAAGCTAGATGCTGTAACCCCTCGCTATGCTTAAAAAAGAGACTTCATTTCTTGCCATTGGATTGGTGCTGGGGGCGTTGGTGACGGCGACTTGTTTCGTATTTATCCAACGGACTCATCGGCAGGGCGGAGAGGGTAATGTGGCCCATCGTGTGCTCAAGTTGGGCCATACGCTCGATCAGTCTCATCCGGTGCATGCGGGCATGGAGTTTATGGCAAAGCGGGTGGCCGAATTATCGGCGGGTGCGGTTGAGATCCAGATTTTCCCGAATGCGCAGTTGGGCTCGGAGTCGGAGTGCGTCGAGCAATTGCAACGTGGGGCCTTGGCCATGGCCAAAACTTCGGCGGCGGCGATGGAGGGATTCGTGCCGGAAATGGCCGTCTTCGGTTTACCGTATTTGTTTCGAGATGCGGACCATTTTTGGGCGGTGCTGAATAGTGAGATTGGCCGTGAACTGCTGGAGGCGGGACAAGGTGTGGGCATCCATGGCTTGTGTTACTACGATTCGGGTAGCCGCAGTTTTTATATGATCGATAAACCGGTGCTGGAGCCTCAGCAACTCCGCGGCACCAAGGTTCGAGTGATGAAGAGCCGCATGGCGATGGACATGGTCTCGACGATGGGGGGCGCGCCGACGCCGATTGCGTTTGGTGAACTCTATACGGCGCTGCAGCAAGGAATGGTGGATGGGGCGGAAAATAATCCTCCTAGTTTACTCTCCAGTCGGCACTATGAAGTGGCACGTCATTACTCCCTCGACGAACATTCTCGAGTGCCTGACATGGTGATTTTTAGCCAAACAGTTTGGGCTACGCTGAGCGCCCAAGAACGTGGCTGGCTGGAGCAAGCCGCGGCCGACTCGGTGGTCTTTCAACGTGAGTTGTGGACGGTGAAGAGCGACGAAGCATTGGCCACGATCGAAGCGGCGGGAGTGACAATTTATCGCCCGGACAAGGCGCCTTTCGTCGCGGCGACTGCGCCACTTTATGAGCAATATCGTGACACCATGATTGGCGATCTCGCTGAGCGAGTGCGTCGCGTGAAGTGATGGACGCGATGGGTGAAGGAAATGGAGTCCAGCGCGGACTTTGGTCGCGCATCGTTCGCGGACTAGAATGGCTCACGGTCGGGCTGTTTGTCGCCCTGATCCTCGACGTGTTGTGGGGCGTGGTATCGCGTTATGTGTTAGGTTCTCAAAGTCGTTGGACTGAGGAGTTGGCAGTGTATCTGCTGGTATGGGTATCGCTGCTGGGGGCCGCATTGGTCTTTCGCGATCGCGGTCATTTGGGCGTGGACTATTTTGTGGGTAAACTCGATCCGGCGGCGCGGAGATTGAGTTCGTTGATCGCGGAAGGCGCGGTCATGGTTTTTGCGGGGTTTGTGCTGATTTTTGGTGGTGGCATGATGGTGATGGAGACACTGCGGTCGGGCCAGGTCACCGCCGCGATGGGGTGGCCGGTGGGTTATCTCTATATGGTGGTGCCACTCAGTGGGCTGTTCGTTTTGGCGTTCTCGATTGAGCATCTAGTCACGGGTAAAACCACGGCGTTTTCGGATAATGAATTGGAGGATCAAACGTGAACGTGGAAGTGTTGATCCTATTAGTGTTTTTTGTGGGGCTCTTGGTTCTCAATACACCGGTGGCGGTGTGTATCGGGTTGGCGGCGACTGCGACTATCTTGAGTTTCGGTGATGGTTCGGCCGCTTATGTGATGGCCCAGCGCACTTCAGCGGGCATCGCGAGTTTCCCGTTGCTGGCGATTCCGTTTTTTGTGCTCGCGGGGGTGTTGATGGGAGAGGGCGGAATGGCTCGACGGTTGACGAATTTTGCGGCGGCTCTGGTGGGGCGTTTACCAGGTGGGTTAGCGTTTGTGAATACGCTGGCGTGTATGATGTTTGGCGCGGTTTCGGGATCGGCGGCGGCGGCGGTGTCTTCGATCGGCAGTTCGATTATTCCTGAGATGGAGCGGAAGGGTTACACTCGGGAGTTTGCCGTCGCGCTAACGGCAACCTCGGCAACGACGGGACTCCTTATTCCACCAAGTAACATTATGATCGTTTACGCGGTGGTAGCGGGAAATGTATCGGTCGCGGCGTTGTTTCTCGCCGGAGTCTTACCGGGGATCGTGGTCGGTCTCCTGATCATGGGGGTAAGTCTGGGACTGACTTTGCGTTCGGGTGCCATGCAAGCGACCGATGTCGGGATCGAGTTGCCTTCGCTCGGGTCGGCCTTGCTGGGCGCAGTGCCAAGTCTCGTGCTGGTATTGCTCGTGCTGGGTGGAATCTTGGGCGGTGTGTTCTCCGCGACCGAGGCATCTGCGATTGCTGTAGCGTATGCCTTACTGCTCGGAGTCGTGGTTTATCGAGAGATCCCGTTGGCTCGATTACCCGATATTGTTTTGCGGGCGGCGAAAACGACGGCGGTGGTCATGTTGCTGGTGGGAGCCAGTCAGGCGATGAGTTGGGTGCTGGCTTACGAGCGGGTGCCGCAGATGGTGAGTGATGCGATGCTCAGTCTTTCGAGTAATCCGTTGATGATTCTCTTGTTGATCAATGTGCTGTTGCTGGTGGTGGGCACGTTCATGGACATGACGCCGGCGGTTTTGATCTTCACGCCGATCTTCTTACCGGTGGTGACCGCGCTGGGCATGGATCCGGTTCAATTCGGCATCGTCTTGATCGCAAATCTTTGTATCGGACTGTGCACGCCGCCAGTGGGGGCATGTTTGTTTGTGAGCTGCAGCGTGGGTAAAACAAGTATCGCCCGGGTGGTGCCGCCGATGATCCCGTTCTTCTTTGCGATGCTCATCGGGCTGATGTTAATCACCTTCTGGCCGGCATTATCGACCGCACTACCGCGGTGGTTGGAGTTAATGTAAGCGATTTCGACGACCTTCGCTTCTGGAAGAAAAGTTGGCCGGCCACCTACCCCTAAGTGACCGGCCATTTGTTTTCTGAGTTACCTCAAATGTACCTGCTAAGCGGGAACGAGTTAAAGCTCTGTCATGTTTTACGGTTTGTCAAATATCAGGAGAAAGAATAACTGCGTATCGTTAACTACGTAGTTTCCACACCTCTCTGATGCGGCGCTTTAGACGAATACGGGGAAGCAGTGGG
>TARA_B110000305_G_scaffold69191_1_pt1 | contig 21686 bp, 22 predicted proteins | sample TARA_B110000305 | Tara Oceans TARA_B110000305 (sample SAMEA4397930) | marine metagenome | biome: Polar Biome; feature: [SRF] surface water layer (ENVO:00010504); material: water (ENVO:00002006), including particulate matter (ENVO:01000060) such as... | depth 5 m | reverse complement strand
AAAACTCCCTTGGGCGCAATCTGCTCGGCAATCCTCCAATCTCCCTGCTGAGCCACGGCATCGATCCAGGCCAATTTTCCCGCTTGGAACGAGCGCACGTTAGTTAAATCACCGTCCCGCAATCCGACTGTGCCCACCCAATCTCCAGAGGGACGCCCGACCACATACAGCCACGGCCCGACCGCCATTAAACTCGCGAACACGGTCACTCCCACCCGCACGCGCGTCGTCTTCAATCGCGACGCGAGTAGGTCCAGGCCCATCCACAACGGGAAAAGCAGGGGCATATAACGCGACACCATCCCTCCATCCACTCCGAGATGCACCCGCCCCACTGCCGTGAATCCCGCAAACGCCAAGGAAGCGCCCACCAACAATAGCCCAACCATCGCCACCCGGTCTGGAGCGGAACGCCTCAGTCTTCTCACCGCTATCACCACCCCGGTCAAACTGGCCACGATGGCCATGCCTCCGAAAATGTAAGCACCGAGTGACGTCCCATCAAATCCCATCCTTCCCGCCAACATCAGGGTGACAAACCGCAGGTAGTCACTCACCGGCAGATGGGGGAAATGATACCCCTCACTTGCGGGGAGAAAAACATATCCCTGCATAAAGATCGCCCAACCCAGGCCACTCAAAACAACCCCAAGGATCGCGCCCCATCGCCTGCTCCGATCCGGGTCGCCCCAACTCAACCCAACCGTGAGCCCCAACAACAAAGTAATCATGCCGGCACCAAAAAGGCCGAACCCGGTAAACATCATAATGAAGGCCAGCAGGCCCAATCCCAACCCTCGCGTGAGAGTCATTGTTTTTGGCCAAATATTTGCGGCCCCCATCAGACCCAACAGCGGGAAAACACTGTGCGAAGCATTCGGCACCAAGATGATGGTTTCATATGAAATCAACGACAGGCATGCTACCAAGATCCATATATCATCAAAACGGATACGCCCCACCAACCGCCACTTCAGCATCAACGCCAGCCCCGTAGCCAAGACGAGTTGACCAAAGATCCACGCGCTTTCGACTCGAACATCCCACCCACTCCACTCCTGCACCATCGCAGTGAGCACAAATGCCAACCCCTGCCGATGCGGACCATGCTGCCACGTGAAGAGCTCCCACCACCCCGCGCCCTCGAACATCGGTTGATAAAAACTCCACTGGTCCCCGAACAACCCATTCACCTGAAACCGCGCCACCGCCGAAAAACCGTTAAGAACCAGTAAGCCCCCAACCACCATAAATAACCAAAAACACCGACGACTCATGAGTCGTCGGTGACCGGAGGCGGGATATCCATACCAAGCTTTGCCGCAATCGCCCTCAATTCCTTGGCCACGAGCAGGTCCTTGCCCCGTGCCATCGCCTCCTTAGCAGTGATCAAATCGGGCAATCCGATTACCTTATAATCTCGACCATCAACTTCAAACGTCTCCGCGCCCGCTTTGAGTCTAGTATAGTCCCCGACGCCGAGCACATGGGTCAATATGTCCACCATTCCAAAATCGGTATCAATGTATAGATTCTTAACTGATTCACCGTCTGCCGGGTGATCCAAAAAAGAGAGCCGCTGAGGGGTCATCCGATGTTTCGGATTCCACTCTTTGAAGGCATTCCGCAATCTAGAGACATTTTCGGGCGACAATATCGCGCAGACATCAACGTCGCGGGTCATAAAGGAAGATCCATGAGTCAACGCGGCGAAGCCACCGATGATCACAAACTCCAAACCCGAGTCACTTAGTTGCGTTAGCAATCGATTGAAGTTTTGCATATCGGACCTCTCCAGCCTGCTTCAGCTTCATCGCTAACTCGAACGCCTGCTCATGTTGCGTCCAACGCTCCTTAACGCTCAAGGACAAGTTCGAATCGATCATGTCGAGATCGATACCCGCTGAACGAGCAACTTCGAGTGCGGATGTGGCATTGGGATTCACATCGGCTACTAAAGGGAGGTTAGGGATGACGCGCAAACGGAATTCCTCTCACTCGAGCTCAGAATACTTCGGAGCTTCATCGAAGCTCACGTGCTTGAGTTGCAGTGCCAGCGACCGGGCATCGGTAGATTCGCTGATCTCGCTCGGGCTCTTCGCTCCGGCCGGGTTGCTGATTTCGATCCGACTGGAACGCCCTCCGGGCACAGCGATGGAGATTTTCACCCCTCCCGGTTGCCACGGAATGTCCCACACCTCATCGTTGAGCTGCAATCGGACCGGGCCCTCATCCACCGGCGCAAATCGAGCGCCAATTTCCACATTGAGGTAGCGGGTCAAACGGGAACGCGTTTCAATCACCACCTTCGCATCCGTCCAAAGGAAAGCACCGTTTTCCTCCCAGTTATAGAATCCGGAAACGAGATCGAACTGCACCCCGTCGGCCAACAAACCCTCTTCGTTCTCTGACCACCACTTGATCGGATAACGCGCATGGTCCGAAACCGTGGGATCGACCACGAGGAATGAGGCAAGCCGCGGATCTTGGGGCGGATGAATCGCGAACACCCCTTCCACGCTGCGTATAACCATTTTCTCCAAATTCATCGGCGTCGGCACGGACAATCCACGCGACAACTCCGCGTAGGACACGCGACCAACATAGTCACCCAATTGAATTTCCACCAGCGCATCGTCCGTGAGTTCCTGCGTCTTCCAATCGAGTTTCAGGTTAAGAAAAGCTAACGGGTTGGGATCTACCAAAAACACGGATTCCTCGGCCATCCACTGCCGATGTTCGCCACCCATCCCTTGCACCCATCTGACTCCTAACGGACTCCACCAAGGCAGCCATGCGTAAGGTGTTTCCGTATCAGCTAGGAACGATAATTCACGTTCTTGTAAAAAATCAATTTGAGCTCCGAGCGGAGACCCGTTGGGACCCGGATGAACCCCATAGGGCACCTGCGCCTCGGCCTGCCTCCAATCCTCGGTCTCCTGCCAAGCCATCAACCACTTCGTCTTGTAGCTCGTGGTCCAAACAATCGCGGTGCGCGACCGCTCGCCCATCCCCAAAGTCCCGGGCCAATCCCGCCAGGGCCGATCCCACATATCCATCCACGGCACCACCACCATCGTCCAACCGAGGATCGCCGCCCCCCAACTCCATCCCCGCCAGGAAGCCGTCGCAGCCCACGCCACCAACCCCAACCAAAACGAGATCATCAACGGTGTATAACGCGAAGCCTCCCCGCCTTCGACGCCAAGATGCACCCGTCCCAGCGCGGTGAAACAAGCGTAGCCCAAACCGATCGTGATGAAAAACACCGCGGCCAACCACGTCGGTTTCAATCGGTCCGCTCGAACAATTTGCCAACATCCAAAGCCAAAGCCCACCACCCCAAGCGCCAACACCACACTCCCCCACCTCAACGCTGTTTCCCCGCCGCCCAGCATCCCCATTCGCGACGCCAACATCCGCATCACAAACTGGGGATAATCCATCAACGGATAATGCGGGAACGTCGCCCCCGGACTCGCCGGGTTAAAGAGATAACCCTGCAAAAACCAAACCAATCCCCCGAGTAAAACCAGTCCGCCCGCCGCTGGCCCCACCAACCCTCGATACTGTTTCCGCCAAATTTCGCGCGCGGCCACCAGCAGCACCAAACCTAACAACGCTCCCCACACGAACAGCGCGAATCCGGTAAACAAGGCCAGCACCCCAATCCCCCCGAGCACCACCCACCGCCACACCGTCAGCTCCCACGCCAACACCAATGCTGCGGCCAACATCAGCACCAACGGGAACATACTGTGCGACGCATTCGGCACCAGAATGACGTTCTCGTATTGTCGCATGGCCAACACCGCCAGCGGCAGCCAGAGATCAATCCAGCTCAGCCGTCCCGTCAGACGGTATTTCCATCGCAGCGCCAGCACCGCCGCGACCACCAACAGGCTCGCGACCCAAAGAGCCTCCACCCGCGTATCCCATCCGCTCCAATCCATGATCCAGGACGTGATGATAAAAGCGACGCCCTGCCGATGCGGGCCATGCTGCTGCGTAAACAGGGCCAGCCAACCGCGATCCTGAAACATCGGTTCCAAGAACATCCATTGGTCCCAATAAATCCCCTCCACATGAAAGCGCGCCACCGCCGCGATCCAGTTGAGCGCCATCAACGCGATGATAAATCCCGCGGCAATCAATACCCCCCGTGACGGGGACCAGGACTCTCGCGGCTCAATCGACGACACAGCTCAACGCTTCTTGAAAAACTTCCCGAACGGCGTGGGCTTCGAATCAGTTTGGACTCCTCGGGGGTCGATCTTCTTCGCCTTTTTGCGCGAAGGTTTCTGTTTTTCCATCCGTGGCGGTTTCCGTTTCTTGGTCGGAGCCTCGAATTGAGACCCGTCCGGTGAGATCACCGGCGTCTTTGACTTAGCCACGTCGGCGGGCACTTTCATACCGCAGGGAGCGGTGTGCTGCGGTTGTTTTTTTCTTTTGGTCGCGGCCGCGAGGCGTTGGCCATGCGGCGATATTACGGGTGTCTTTGACATAGCTACATTTGCGGGAACTTGCATACCACACGGCGCGATATGCGGCGGCGGGGTTACATCCTCAGTCTGACGTTTCTCGTCCAACAAGCGTCGCGCAATTCCTCCGAGCCCGAGCCGAGTCATCGACTTGCGCAGCGTCGCGCGCATTTCGGGCTTATACCAAAAGAAGAAACTCCGTTGCTCTTGTTTCTCTTCCGGCGTCCGCGCCACACAAACATTGGCGCCATCATACGGATGCACGCCGGTGGCATAGATCTCGGTCGCCACCGTCATGGGCGTCGGGGTGAAGTCCTGCACCTGCTCCAAACGGAAGCCGAGGTCCTTGGTCTTGAGGGCGAGTTCCGCCATATCTTCGGGCCGTGACCCCGGATGAGAACTGATAAAGTATGGAATCACGGGAGTCTTTTTCTTCCCCGCCTTTTTGATCGCAGCATCGAATTTCTCCTTAAACTTGTAGAACAAATCGAACGTCGGTTTGCGCATGACCCGTAGCACGTGGTCACTGGTATGTTCCGGCGCTACTTTGATGCGACCCGGCACGTGATGCTCGGCCAACTCCTCGATGTATCTATCGTGGCTTTCCTTGGCCTTCGGCGACGCGCCCTTCTCGTGCAGAAACAGGTCATAGCGAATACCACTCGCTACATAAGCGTGCTTCACTCCTTCGGTTTCGCGCACCGATTTGTAGATATCGAGCAGATCGGTGTGGTCGGTATCAAGATTGCGACACACGTCAGGCCAGATACAGGAAGGGCGAATACACTCATCGCAGATCCACTGCTCCTTGCCCTTCATCTTATACATGTTGGCCGAGGGTCCGCCGACGTCACTGATCGTGCCGCGGAAGTCGGGCATCAGTTTGATCGATTCGACTTCGCGCAAGATCGAAGTCTTCGACCGACTCGCGACAAACTTACCTTGGTGCGCCGAGATGGTGCAGAAGCTGCAACCTCCGAAACACCCGCGATGCATGTTGATCGAATGCTTGATCATCTCGTAAGCTGGAATCGGTCCACGCTTACGATATTTCGGATGCGGCAGTCGGGTGTAAGGCAGATCGAAGGCGGCATCGATCTGCTTCTCCGTCATGGTCGGGAACGGCGGATTCACCACCAATGTGCGCTCGCCAGTCTGCTGGAAAAGGCGACGCGCCTTGACCCGATTGGACTCGGTTTCGATGTCCTTGAAATTCGTTGCGTAGAGCTCCCGATCCTCCAAGCAATCCGCGTGACTATGGAGCGTGAAATCGTCCCAGCGCTTATTCTTCTGGGCCGACTCTCCTTCCGGCAATAACACCGCCGTTTGGGGAATCGTAGTGAGTGACGAAAATGGCACGCCTTGCTTCAACAACCGGACCGTCTCGCGGAGTGGCAACTCGCCCATGCCGTAAATCAACAGATCCGCCTTACTCGATTCGAGAATCGAAGGCATGAGTTCATCTGACCAATAATCGTAATGCGTCACCCGGCGCAGACTCGCCTCGATGCCCCCGATCATGACCGGCACCTCGGGGAACAGCTCTTTCAGGATCTTCGAATAAACCGTCGTAGCGTAATCGGGTCTGAATCCGTGTTCGCCGCCCGGGGTGTAAGCATCCTCACTGCGCATCTTCTTGGCCGCCGTGTAGCGATTGACCATCGAATCCATACACCCTGCCGTGACCCCAAAAAACATCTTCGGCGGACCGAGTTTCTTAAAATCGCGCAGATCGTCGCGCCAGTTAGGCTGAGCCACAATGGCGACGTTCAGACCCTCTGCTTCGAGCATCCGCCCCACCGCCGCCGTGCCGAACGCCGGATGGTCTACGTAGGCGTCGCCCGAGATGAGAATCACATCCGGCTGGTCCCAGCCCCGCGCGTCGACTTCTTCCCGAGTAGTCGGCAGCCAACGCTTCGGGTCCCACAAGGGTTCCCGCGAATGAATGACTTTGCCTTCGGTTGATTGCACCATCGCCGTCACCCTGCCCACCGGCACCGGTAACGAAAAGCGGAATCGAAGACTGATTTGAGACCCCAAAGCCCGCTCCGATACAGGAACGGATAGAAATAGGTGGCTCAGACCGTCGTTTTACTTTGCCGGGTATTTGTTGAATGCCCAAATGTAGGCGTCGTTTACGCCACGCAGGGCGGCCAATGAGTAAGCCGTAAAATAGCTGGGATTCGTCTGAACCGCGAGGGTCTGCGTGCCGCGGGACTTACCCGCCGCGGCGAATAGCCCCTGACTACCAGTGGCTTGGGCGAGGCCAAGCAGGCCGGCGCGGGTCGCGTTGTTGTTATCGCGCTCATCGAGGGTAATAATTTCCGCGCCGAACTCGCCCACCACGATCTGGTCTTTCAGGGCCACCGAACCGATATCACCGGCAATTTTGAGCTTAAAGTGGATGGCCAGCATTTTGGTTTCGTTTTTGAGCAGGCAGATCTTGGGCGAGGCGCCGGTCGAAGCTTTGCCCGATCCGTAACCGGCAAACATGCCACGCTTGTTACCGCTCGATTCGAGCTCGGCGAAGCTGATGAGAAACGTTGGAGCCACGACGATCGCGGCCAAATCCACCGACATCGAGCCGGCTGCTTTCCAATTGCCGGTCGCAAAGGGTCCCTTGTCCCCGATCTGGTTGCCATGCTCCCACCAGAGTGGAATCCCTTCCGGGGTGTAAACCGAGAGGATGCGATCCTGGAGGAACTTCGATTCCTTGGTGTAAGGGGTGGGCGTGGTGGCAAGTTTGGCGAAACCTTCGCTCGCTCGCACGTCCTCCATCGGCACGACTACGCGGCCCGCCGCCTCAAGGTCGGCGATGAAATCCGCGTAGAGTTGATCGGTGATGTTTTGTAATGTGGCCGCATCCACGCCCGCCAGTTCAACGGCCGTCTTACTCGAAGCACCCGAAGTGTGGGTGCCACCGAATTGATAACCCGCCGCCACACTGGCGGTCACACTGTCGCGCACAACGAATCCCACGCGGAATCCCGCGACGATGACCCGCTTGATGCGATTTAAGAACTTAAGTTTGGTGTGAAACTTCTTCGCGACATCGATGGATATTGGCGGAACATCCGGGGCCGGAATTACGGTCTGCTGCGCGCCGAGATCAGCCGAGGCCATCTCAACGCCATCCGCGGATGTCATGGTATTAGCTTCAGCTACGGCGCTGATGAAACCAGCCGCCGCGGCCGCATCGCCAGAATCCTTATTGGCGGTGAGAGCTTGGGCGATTCCCCGCGCATCGGTGGCAGCTGGCTGGGAGGTCGTGTTTCCGGCCAAAGCGGTGCCCGGCAACGAGGTTCCTTGAGCTGGTTTTCAGGCACTTCAGCCCGAGAAAACGCACGTTTCAGCGCGGGTTCGTAGGCGCCCACCAATCGCGGATAGATTCCCATCGCAGCTGCCACCGCCATCGCGTAGTCACCATCCACCGCCGCGTGTTTGGCGTGCATGTAGACTGCGAGGTCCATCACCGAATCAAATGATATGTCGGAAGTGGACTTGATATAATCCCAGCCTCCAACCGCCTTCACCGTCGCGGTGTCGGTGAGTTTCTTGCTAGCCTTGCTACCAAAGAGAGAACCCAGCACAGCCCCACCGGGGATTTTACTCGCTAAGGCCGCTCCGGCGCGTTCCCCCGCTTCGTCGGCCAACAACGTGCCCCCCCGACCGTTCCAGCAACGCCCGCCGCTCCACCCATGCCTTTGCGGGCCCAGGGGGCGAGCGTGCCATCGGCCAGATAGGGGGAGAGGTATTTACCTTCCGCATCTTGGCGGGGATCAGGGACGGTCAAAACCGCCCCCGGCTTGGTGACCTCCATCGTGCTCATCAACTGGCGCACCTTAGTCAGCGCCTTGGTCGCTTTAGCAATATCCTGAGGGGGAATTAGGATGGTGTTGGCATGAGTGGTCAGGACAGACGCAATCATCACCAACGCCAACCCGGGGCGAAGGGCACGTGGAGGTTTCATGGGGATTTCCTTAGAAAGTGAAGGGCTTTTAGAAGCCCTGCTTGCGGTAGGCTTTCTTGATGTAGCCTGCAAATTTGTGCTCAAGGTCCGGATACAGAGCAACGGCCGCCGCGAGGGTCAGCTTAAAGTCAGGGGCGGAACCGTGACGGGCCTGCAGAAACACCGCATAGTCTTCGAGGCTCTTGAAGGACTGATCGGACGTTTTCTTAATAAACTTATTTCCGCCCATGGCGATGATAGCGGCAGATTCCTTAGCCTTCTTCTTCATGAAACCGCCAGCGAGTCCGCCGAACGGCACTTTGGAAGCGAGCGCGTTGGCTGCCATGCCGCCGGCCTTTTCGCCGACCATTTTCCCGGCTTGGGATTGGAGCACCTTGCCGGCCCACTCCGTGGGTTCACCTTCTTGGGTGTAAGGGAGCAGATATTTGCCCTTCGTGTCGTAACGGGGCTAGGGAGCTTCCAGATCAACCGTGGCCGCGTTGACCGCGTAACGGATTTATTGGATCTGCCCGATGATGATCTGGGCTTTAACGATTTCGCCCATGATGGCGGAATCGACCAGCGCGTTAGCGTTGAAGGGGGCAAAGAATACGGAGGCAGCGAGCACGCCAGTGCGAAAACGAGATTTCAATGATGTCATGATTAGGTTGGGGTCGAGATTTACGGTGATTAACCAAACCGATACTACCGCGAACGTCAAAATCGAACCATACGCACAGGTGCGTAGATGCAAATTTGGATCAGAAACCTGTATTATAGGTAATCTTTGATGAGTATTACAGCGACGGGTCGTTCGGATCCAGCTCCTCTCCCCTAACTCGCGCAGTCCCACCGGACCGGCCTCAACGAGGCCGGCTACAACCATAAACGACAGTTTTGTCACTGTAGCCGAGGTCGCTGACCTCGGGTCCCTCCTTTACCGATCACACCTCCACCAGATCTTTTTCGATGCGCAGATTATCGATAATGAAATTCTGCCGCGTAGGGGTATTCTTGCCCATGTAGAATCCGAGTAAATCTTCGGTATTGTGGAGGTTTTTCAGCGTCACAGGCTCGAGACGCATACCCATGCCGATGAAGTCCTTGAATTCACCCGGACTCACTTCGCCGAGACCCTTGAATCGAGTGATCTCCGCGGCCTTGCCGAGTTTCTTGAGGGCAGACTGTTTCTCTGCTTCGGAGTAACAATAAACCGTCTGTTTCTTGGTGCGCACGCGAAAGAGCGGGGTCTCTAGAACGGTGAGATGACCGTTGGTGATCAGCTCGGGGAAAAACTTCACCACAAACGAAATCAGCAGTAGGCGAATGTGCATACCGTCGACATCGGCATCGGTTGCGATGACCACGTTGTTGTAGCGTAAACCATCGAGCCCGTCCTCAATGTTAAGCGCACTCTGCAGCAGATGAAACTCTTCGTTCTCGTAAATGACCTTTTTGGTAAGCCCGAACGTGTTCAGTGGTTTACCCTTTAGCGCAAATACCGCCTGCGTCTGCACATCACGACAGGCCGTGAGCGAACCGGCCGCAGAGTCCCCCTCCACGATGAAGATGGTGCTCTGTTCAGCGCGCTTGTGTTTCGTGCCGAGGTGCACGCGGCAGTCACGCAGCTTCTTGTTGTGAAGGTTGGCTTTCTTAGCCCGCTCTTTGGCAAGATTACGGATGCCGGAGAGTTCTTTGCGCTCGCGCTCGCTGGCTTCGATTTTCTTGCGCAGCGTTTCGGCTGCCTCGGCGTTGCGGTGCAGCCAATTGTCGAAGTGCTGCTGCATGAATCCGACCACAAATTGCCGAATAGTCGGTCCACTCGGGCCCATGTCGGTCGAGCCGAGTTTCGTTTTGGTCTGAGATTCGAAGATCGGTTCCTGCACCCGCACCGAAACCGCCGCCACAATCGATTGGCGGATGTCGGCCGCGTCGTATTGTTTACCGAAAAAGTTGCGCACCGTGCTGACCAACCCTTCGCGGAAAGCCGCCTGATGCGAGCCACCCATCGTCGTGTGCTGGCCGTTTACGAACGAGTAATACTCCTCGCCGTAATGCCCACCGTGGGTGAGGGCGACCTCGATGTCTTCCGCCTCAATATGCACGATCGGATAAAGCGTCTCACCGGTGAGTTTCTTTTTGAGTAGATCCGAGAGTCCGCCCTCGGATTTGAAGTTTTTGCTATTAAAATTAAGCGTCAGCCCGCGGTTGAGATAAGCATAGTTCCAGAGCATCTCTTCGATGAACTCCTTACGGAAGGCGAAGTTCTTACCGAACAACTGCTCGTCGGGCGTAAACTCGATGTAGGTGCCATCGCGCTCATCGGATTTGGCCGGGCGATTATCTTGGGCGAGCTTCCCGCGTTCGAATTCGACGAGTTTGGCTTTGCCATCGCGCACGGCCTGAGCGCGGAAGGAAACGGAGAGGGCGTTGACCGCTTTCTGCCCCACTCCATTTAAGCCGACCGACTTCTGGAACGTTTCGCTATCGTATTTGGCTCCCGTGTTAATGATCGAAACACAGTCAATCAGCTTACCGAGCGGGATACCGCGGCCGTAGTCGCGCACGCAAATCGTGCGATCGGCGAGGTGCACCTCTACCCGTTTGCCGTAACCCATGGTATATTCATCGATGCTGTTATCGACCGTCTCCTTGAGCAGAACGTAGATGCCATCCTCGGCGTGGGTGCCGTTGCCGAGTCGACCGATATACATTCCCGGGCGGAGCCTGATGTGCTCCAGCGGAGAAAGGGTTTTGATCGAGTCTTCGGTGTAGTTATGTTTGGCGGCCATGTAAGATTGCAAAGGCGAGGCTTTGGGCTGCGCCCGAGCTGACAAGCGCAAAGCCTTCCCTTCCTCAAAATCTCCTTAAAAACTCGACCATGTCCAAAATCTCCGCCCTCCCCTTCTTCGTCTATCCCGTCAGCGACATGAGCCGCTCAAAACTCTTCTACCGCGACATTCTCGGCTTGGTGGAAACCGCTAACTGGGATGAGCAATGGGTGGAATTTGGCCTATCGACCGAAGATTCTGGTCCGGTGATCGCGCTCTCCAGCGTGATGAGCGGGGTGACCCCCGGCGCCCCCGGCGGCGCGGTTGCCATCGAAACGACCGACTTCGACGGCATGGTCACCCACCTACGTGACCAAGGCGTGACCTTCGTCCTCGAGCCCATGGAGACGTCAGTCTGCCACTTCTCTCGTTTTCATGATCCGGACGGCAATCACCTCATCCTACACCGCATTCACGATTCCTCGCCTTCAGCTTCAGCTTCGGCCAGTAGCGATGCGTAGTCAGTGGTTTCGCCCGGCTCGATCTTCCGATAACGGACCGTGACGACCGCAGTTCCCTGGGTCGGGTTAAAATCGACGGGCCGGCGACTGCCATCCACCGCGTAGCAGAGCTGCAAAAACCGACCTTTCACCCGAGCGAGGGCCTCGATCTTCGAACCTTGGTGCGACCCTGACGTGCCAGCCATATCCATAGTGCGCATCTCGGCCTCTGGTCCCCAAACGAGGTCGCCCGCATCCGCGCCACTCGGCGAATCCACCGTGTAGCCCTCACCCGCGATCGTCAGAACGGTTTCGGGTAACGGAATCGTTTCGGTGCCTAATTTTCCGCTCACGGCCTGCCATTTGCCATCATACATAGTTTCGGAAACTCAACGCATTCGGATAAAACTTCAAGTCGCCGTAAGCATATCCACCCGTCCCACCAGACTTGAAAACCACCTCGGGTCCTTCAGTCTCCGGTCCATGGCTTCAGCAAATTCAAAGTTACTCGTCTCCGTTGGTGTTTTGATAGCAGTCGCGATCGTCGCCGTCGTCATTGTCAGCAAAATCCTAGATAGCGCCGTGACGAAGGGCGTGAACACATTTGCCCCCCAAATTACCGGCACCACCGTAACCCTCGAAAGCGCCAACATCTCCCCGCTCTCCGGGGCCGGATCACTTTCCGGGCTCGTGATCGGCAATCCTGAAGGCTGGAGCGACAATAACCTCGCTAGCCTCGGCAGTATCCATCTCGACGTGGCTCCCATGAGCCTGCTTGGCGACACCATCGTCATCGAAGACATGATAATCGAATCACCTGAATTCCGCTACGAAACCAAACTCATAGCCAGCAACGTGAAAGATCTGCTCAAGAATATCGAAAAGATCGCCGGCGCTGGGTCCGAAGAAGGTGCCGAAGAATCGGAATCCACCGAAAAACGCATCGCGATCAAACGCTTCATCCTTCGGAACGGTAAAGTCACGATCGGAGCCGGCGATGCCGCGGTGACGGTGCCTCTCCCCGACCTCGAACTCAACGATCTCGGCTCTCCCGAAAAGGGCCTCACTCCCGTGCAACTCACCGGCGCCATTTCCAAAGAAATCGTGGGCGACATCATCGGAGCGGCCGTTAAAGGACTGACCACGATGGGCGGCACCAGCGGTGCCTCCGCGCTCGAAGGGGTCAAAGATGTCGGCGGCGCAATCAAGGGAATTTTCGGCGGCAAAAAGGATAAAGAAGACCCCACGAATTGATCCGGATGCCGACCGCAATCACCTGCGTTTACTACATCGAAGTCCTCTCCTCGTGGTGTCACTGGGCCGAACCCGCATGGGTTGAGCTCCGTGAGCGCTACGCCAGTCGGGTTGATTTCCAATGGCGGGTTGCACTCATGCGCCCGGAAGCCTTTCCGGTATCGGCGTCACAGTGTGATTGGTTCTATCAGCGCAGCGGCGCTCACGTCGAATCGCCCTACCGGTTAAATTCCGGTTGGTTCGAAGCCGACCGCGCCGGTCACTACGAAGCCCCCAACTGGGTTGCCGAAGCGGGTCGGGATTTTCTAGGCGACGCCGACGAACGCATCCGTCTTGCCCTGAGCGAAGCAGCCATGCGAGCCGGTCGCAAAGTCGGCGATCTGGCGACCTCCGTAGAAATCGCCGCCTCCGCCACAGATCTCGATCCGGTAAAACTGCGCACCGCCGCCGATTCGGACGCGGTGCGCGAACGCGTCGCCGCCTCGACTCAACGTTTTTTCGATCATCAACTCGACCAACGGCCATCGTTTATTATCGAGAGCGAGATTGGCGACAAAGCCATCTTCTCGGGTCTTTGGAAATCGGATCCTTTAATGTCTATCTTGGATTCGATTTTGGACGATCACGCGCGCCAGACCGCACACGCTAAGCAGTTCGGCGGACCACCGACGGTTTAGTATCCGACTCCTTCAATGCAGGTAGGGCGTGCTCGCCGAGCGCGCCACCGGTGGCTTGGTAGTTACCAATAATGAAACGGCGGTTTCGGCGAAACCGCCCTACCTTTTGATATTCAATTCCGGCCAACTAGACCAACGCTTCACTCAATTCTGCGACGCCGGATTCCGGTCCCATCACGACCAACAGATCGCCATCTTGTAAATGCTCGTCTGGGGCCGGGCCCGTAATCCGTTTTTCGCCCCGCTGCAGACCCACAATTGTGACACCAAAGTCGGAGCGGATTTTCGAATCCACCAGCGTAAGTCCACACAAACGAGATGAGGTGGTCACGAGCAGGCGGGTAAACTGATGAGGCACTGCTTTATGCGCGCTTTCATGATCCGCCGCTTCGGTGAGAGTGGTTTGAGCGATCTCCAACTGTTCAGGTTCAGCGACCAGCAACACATGATCGTCGGGCGAGAGCGGCATATCGGGCGGGATGTCGTAGTGCGTCACCCCGCTGCGTTGCACCGCCACCACCGTGGCTCCCGCCGTCCGACGCAAGTTGAGCTGCCGGATGGTGCGACCCACCACTTTGCCGCCCTCTGGAATAATCACTTCCGCCAATTCTACCGGCCAGGGATTCTTACGGGTCATGGCTCGGATCGCATCCTGCACCGCCTCTTTCGCGCCGCTCCGAGCTTCAACTTCCATCGATGAGATGAGCGCGAATTCGAGCTGACTCTGAAACTTCACCGCTCGACGCCAACCGAGCACCGACAATACCACGGTGGTGAGAGCAAAAACGCCCAATGAGGTGCCCGACGGGAAATACGGCGCACACGCGATCAGGAACAAACTCACGAAGCCAAATAGAATCAGCGCAAACGCCCCCATCCGAAGCACGGTCGGGGCCGGGCCTTTGGCCAGCACCCGCAAGGCAGGTCGGGAAAGTGCGATCTCCGACATAGCCAAGGTCACCACGTTCAAACTGCGCAGAATATCCACCAAGAATGGAATCGAAGCCAAAGCTGCCCCACCCCACATCAACCGCTGCCAAATCGCTCCATCCACCAACTGTGCGCTGAAGGAAACGACGATCAACAGGCCGGTGAGCATGAGGAAGTTGATCCCCACTCGCACGAGCGGACCGCGAACCAAACGCAAAAAACTACTCGAACGCAACGTCGCCTTCACCGCCTCGATCCAACCGAGGTAGATATTGAGCACACTGCGCACTTGGGCCGGAGTGAATTTATTCGCGAGTCGCCGCATCACGCCTTCGAGACCATACGCACTCGGCGTGAGCATGATGCTCAATACCGCGACACCCGTGGTGACCGCCTTGAGCGCGGGATTGGTGACCCCTAGGCTCAACGCCAGTGCTGCAATCACGAAACCAAATTCGCCGATCTGAACCTTGGCCAACGACGCCCGCACCGCGACACCGGGCGGCACCGCCGCCAGGACAAAACCCGTCCAACACGCGAGGAACTTGCCCACCATCATCAGCGCCGTCACCAGCACGATCGTGCCCGTATACTGCCAAATCGCCGCGGGGTCGACCAGCGTGCCGATAGTCACGAAAAATAACGCCGAGAAGAAATCCCGAATGGGCGTCGTGAGGCGCTCGATCTCATGCGAAAGCTTGGTGCGCGAGAAAATGGCACCGGCCATAAAACTGCCCAACGCGAGAGAGAAGTGGGCCGCCTCCGCCAATAGACTGACCGCGAAAATAAACCCCACCATGAACAACGTCACCGTCTCCGCGCTGCGCATCCGTTCCAGCATTTTGACCGCCCGGGGCGCCAGTAGTTTGCCGACCAGGAATACCACCACCACAAAGATACCAACTAAAAATGTGGTCTGCCCCACCGCCGCAAAATCCAAATCCCCCGACACCGCCACACCGGCCAGCACCACGAGTAGGATGATCGCTAAAATGTCTTCGAGGATGAGCACGCCCGCCGTCAGCTGCGCATACGGTTTCTGCATGTCACCTCGCTCGCCGATCAGGTTGAAACACACCATCGACGAACTGATCGCCAGAATGCCGCCAAGGAATAATCCTTCCACCGGACTCCAGCCGAGCCATTGACCGACCGAGGTGCCGATCAACCCCATCAACATGGTTTGGAACGTCAGTCCCAGCACGGCGGCCGACGCTACGGGCTTGAGTTTGCCCAGATCGAACTCGAGTCCGATGTAGAACATCAGGAACAGCACTCCGAGTTCGCTGAGTGATTGCAGATTCGCCGAATCGTGCAGCGGCGTCCACGGCAACAGATGCGGGCCGAGCAATAATCCGGCCAACAGATAGCCAATGATCGCCGGTTGTTTGAGGGCGCGTAGCGTTATTGAAACGAAAGCCGCCGTCGCCATGAGCCAGCCAAGATCGTTCAGTAAGTGGTGTTCCTCCATCAGTGTGAATACCCTCAGCCATTCTGCCCGATGGCACAAAGCGAAACCGTATTTCTCTCCTGAGTTTTTGGGCGCCTCTTGATCCCCGGCGGCAGCCGACCGTTAACTTGTCAGAACCGCACGATGATCCCGGGCTTGACGCCTGCGCCAGATTTTGCCCGTCTTCCACTTCAGCATGAGTCTCCTCGTCACCAAATCCGCTCCCTCTTCCGTCTCCGCTATTAGCGTGGCGGCGATTGCGGTTGTATCCGTGACCCGCGCACCGCGAGAGGAGTAAGTGTTTCCCACTTTGCCCCCTCCGGTGCCAACCGGAGGGGGCTTTTTTATGGGCCCCGCCGGAAAGCGCGAAGGGGGTTGATCAAACCAAAATCAACCCACCCACCAGCCATATCATGAATCCGAGCCCTCATCCTCCTTTGCCGAGCAATCTGCCCGCGCTCGATGCGACGTGCGATCGCATCGTCGCCGCACTCACCCGTCGTCTCGCCGAGGCAACCCGGCAAATCGAGACCGTCGCACCCGTCGCTCATCACGACTTTCTCGTTCCGATCATGCACCCGGAAATGACAGAAAACATCACCGCCGTCGCCAATTTCCGCTGAATATATCGGGCGCGATTCGACATCGCGCTAAATGACCGTTGGGAGATCAGGGGCTCTTGGCCACCAGCGGCTGATGTCCGGGCAAAGCCACTAACATCTCGTGCACCATGTCGCGTCCCGCCGATTCCGTGCTCCGCACGTCATCTTCAGCGATCGCCTCACCATCAGGCCCAAATACCACAAAATGCGGCAGTCGGCGCAGGCCGTATTTCTGCATAACCGGTGAATTCCAATCTACTTTGGTCACACCCTCACGATTGATATCCACTTTAACCACCACCACATCGTCGCGGTTGGCATGCAGCGCTTTTAACGGATCGCCGAGATTGTGACAGGGTTCGCAGGGGCATGGCGGCGAATAATCGCTCACAAACCCAAACACGACCGTTTTACCTGGAACCAAGTAATCAGATAGCGTGATAGCTTCCCCATTGGTGATGGAAACAAGGCCTTCCGTTTTCTCGGCCGCCGAAAGCGATACGACGAGACAGAGGAGAAAGGCCGGTAAACTGGGGTAGGTCGAGACCGGCATTAAAGGGCTTAGAAGCCCTGCGGCCGGTTTCGTTCAAAGAAACTGAGGAATATACCCTAATCGCAGTTCGATTGCTCTACCAGCATCTGCGCTCTCACCACTGCCACACCCATTGAATTTAGTGGAGTCGAGACTCCAAGCCGCTGGCCAAAGCGCACAATGGCCCCGTTACGCGCCTCCAATTCCGTCTCACGACCGGCGAGCCGGTCGGCCAGCAGTGAATTCACTGCATCACGAGGCGCCGCCAAAGTCGCATCGAGCACCCACAGCGCCAACCCGTGATCGAGGGTCGCCCCCGCGGCTCGAGCCACCGCGATCGATTCTTGCGCAATTTGCAGGGCCGCCTGACCCATCGCTTCATCGTGCATGATCACATTGGGCTGCAGTGTCATGGCGTTGAGCACCGCGACGCTATTGCGGGTGAGTTTGGCCCACGCGGCAGACAAAAAATCATCCGTCAGAGAAACGTGTTCATTCGCGCCAGCAAAGAGCCCTCGCAACGCCTGACCATTGGCATCATCCGCCGCGACGATTTTCAGGGCGCCACGTTGCACGACGTGATCGGGTGCGGGGTGCTCCGCCGGACAATCGATCACCACCGGCACCAGGGCCTCATCCGCTACCCACGGGCGAAACCGTTCGCGATGCTCCACCCCGTTTTGGAAAATGGCGACGCAGGTCTCGGGTCCACAGATCGATTGCAACCACCCACCCGTCGCCTCCGCCGCGTAGGTTTTGGTCGCAACCAATACCCAATCAAATTTTTCCGTGAGTTGCGCCGGCTCCGCGACCACCGGACCCGTGATCACTTCTGTCCCATCCGGTAGACTCACTTTGAGCGCGGACACGGCGCGACGACCGGCCAGCATGACTTCGTGATTACCCACCCGCACCAAATTGCCCGCGAGGGTTCCGCCAATAGCTCCGGGTCCGATGATTGCTACACGCGCCATATCGATAGAATTAAAATGATTCGGCAGTCCCTAGCCAGCATCCAATGACCACGCCAACAACTCACGTAATCGTTCTTTGGCATTTTCACGCATCAACAAACCGTGGCCGACCACAATTAGTTCAAAGTCAGCCGCCACGATTCGCTCCAGAGATGCTTTCACCGCCGTCTTATCCTTCGCGCACATTTTCACCAATCGGCTGGTGCCGGGAAATGTCTTAAATCCTGAAACCCAACGCAGAAAAAATGGAATCTTTTCTCCCGGTTCCCACGGCAAGTTGAACACCAGATCGGTCAGCACTAAGGTGCGGGAGGGCCGATGGAGCAGCGCATGCTCTGCTAAACGCGGCATACCTTCCACGGGAATAATCTCGATCTCATCCGCCCATTCAGCTGGAAGGTTTCGGAGAGAATCGGCCGGGGCCAATTGCTCGCGAGTCAGTGGAAATTCATCGGGCAAAAGATACTGCGCCTCCGGAAACGCCGCGCGAAGTCTCAGGGCGAAGGTGTCGTGCAGGCGGCTTCCTTCCATCAACCACGTGACCGCCCCCATATCTCGAATCGCAGCCAGATTGTGTTCACGTAAAGGCCCGGCGGAATGCACCAATACTTGGCCGGTCGAGAGCCGAATCACCGTCGTATTCTTACCCAACGGCGCACTTAATACTCGAAACGGGAGATCAATGACGCCAATATCTTGTCCGATCATTTTCATATCAGTTGTTCTCTGGAGTTAACCGTAATTCGTAAAATATATCTGCCCGCGCATATCCATGCCGTGACTCGGCTTGGCCAGTAGGAGTAAATCCATATTTTAGATACAACCCATTGGCGGGAACCAACGCCGCATTGGTTTCGATGTAGGCGCGACGAAACCCCAATCGCCGAGCCTCGTCCAGCAGCGCTGCCATCACCCGACCGCCGAGTCCATTGCCCTGTCGGGTCGGATCAATCGCCATCTTCACGACCTCAGCCGTCTCATCGTCGAGCTTCTGCAATCCACCCGTGCCCACGACTTTCCCCTCGACTAGTAAAAAAGCACCGCACCACCGTCATCGACCAACCGCTGCGGAGACGCCATGATAGCTTCATCTGCCGGTTCGATCGCAAACAACCGTTCGATCCACGCGCGCGAAATGAGGGGTGAGTGATTCGTCGAGAGCTTTGATCTCTACTCGCATGGTTGGGTTCACAATTATTCAAACGGCGACGCACGTCCATCGTGTTAGACGGATTTTTTGAGCGCTCCACCATTGCCCCCCGGCAGGGGCGACTTCTAGCTGCGATCTCTTGTCCGCTCCCACTGCCATTCGTCGACTCCAAGCGCATTACTTCGCAATCTACGCGGTGTTCGGCGCGGTGACGCCTTACATGCCGCTCTACCTGCGCGACATCAAGGGACTCTCCCCCTCCGAGATGGGCACCATCTTCGCCGCTGGCCAATCCGCCGTGCTATTCATGCCCGTGTTGATGACCTACCTGGCCGATCGCTACCGTTTAGTGCGGCCGCTGTTTATCGTCCTCTTCACCTTTAATGTAATCGCGATGACTTCGTTGGTCGGCGCGGTGGGGTTCTGGGCCAGCCTGCTGTGGATCTCACTCAACCGCCTCGCCACGCAACCTCAGGTTGCTTTGGGCGACGGATTGTATTTCACGCTGCAAGCCGATCCGAAACAGCCGAGGGCGTCGTTCTCAATGGTCCGGGTCTGGGGCACCATCGGGTTCATCGCGCCCAGCGTAATCTTCTATGTCGGGTATGAGGTGGGGGGTGGCATCACCTGGATACCCTGGGTCACCGCGCTCGCCGGGTGCCTTGGCATCGCCAACGCTTTCCGGTTGCCGATGTGGTCCGCGGCCCTGCCAACCGCCACCCGACCCAAGGTTCCCACCCTCGAAGCTGCTCAGGTTCTCGCCCGGCCGCCGCTCGCTCTCTTCTGTCTTGGCGTTGGATTCGTCATCTTTTCCAACATGGCGTTCTACAGCTTCTATCCGCTTTACCTCACCACCGAGGTCGGGATCGCGGAAAAGTGGGTCGGGCCAATTTCCAGTTTAGGCGTCGGAATCGAGGTGTTTTATATTCTGAGTCTCGACCGGCTGAAACGGCGCTTTGGATTCGAAGGAATCATCGCGATGGGAGCATTCGCCAGCTTGTTTCGATTCGCCTGTCTGGCCTACCTGCCCACGCCATTTTTTGCGGTATTCTTCCAAGTGTTTCACGGTCTCACCGTCCTCGGGTTTTTGATCGTGCCCGTTATGTATCTGAACGCTCATGCCGAGGAGGGTTACCGTAACTCCATTCAAGGACTCTACGTCATGCTGGTGTCGGGAGTGTTCGCCATCGCCGGGAATATCGTGGCCGGTCACGTAGCAGAGATCGGCCTGATCGAGCTCTACAAGGTGTCCCTAGGCGTGTGTCTGCTCGGTATCATATTGACCGGCGTAGGCCTCTGGCTCGGACGTCGCCACGAAAAGGCAAAGTAACCACAATGGTTACTTTGCGGTGTTCTGCCCTCCGTGGTCAGAGAATGTATTTGATATTGATATTATTGTTTTTCGATAATTATGTTAGACGACGAGTACATACCTATGATTATTGTTTTTCAATAATCATGAAATCCAAAACTCACTCTCATCATTTCACCGGCCCAGCCCGACTATTCGAGTGGTTGTTGTCCATTCTACTCGTCGTCGGCACGATCAAATGTGCGGTCTATTTCGCTGGATCAGCCTATCTGCTCTTTGCTGATGAAATTCCAGAATTCATGGATCGCGAAATCCTGCTGGAGGTGGGCGCTTCCACCTACTCCGTTACCGAAGCATCAGCTTCGGTGCTGCCACTGACACCTAAGGTCGTTGAAGTGGGATTTCCGATTCCAAGGGATGAACCGGGTCTACTTTTGACCCACACTGGGACCGCGTTCGTCGGGTTTTTACTCGGTCTCGCCGCAATATTTCAGCTGCTAAAATTTGTGCGCAGTCTACGACAAGATCATCCGTTTATTCCTGAAAATGCCCATCGGTTACGGTGCGTCGCTTGGCTCATGCTTTTTGGTAGCATTTGGAAAGGTGCAGCCATCTTGCTCGTTACAACAGCTGTATCCGACGTCATTCCTGACCTCAATCTTAACACAACTATGGGCCATGACTTTCCTATCATCATCATTTTCACTTTCTTCATTATCGCAGAAGTTTTTGCGCTGGGCGTGAAGATGAAGGAAGAGTCCGATCTCACCGTCTGATCTACGCGCTGTGTCTATCCAAATTCATCTCGACCTGTTGTTAGTCAAACGAGGCATGACGCAAAAGGACCTAGCGGAACGTATCGACATCACGCCGGCCAACCTCAACATCTTCGCCACCGGCAAAGCCCGAGCGGTGCGTTTCAGCACGCTCGAAGCGCTTTGCCGCGAGCTGAATTGTCAGCCTGGTGATTTGTTGAGCAACGACGACTAATCACGCTCAGTCCAACCCCAGCCGGGCCAACAAATCGGCCGGGGGTTTGGGCTGCGTCGCCAACACGACGTTGCCCGTGTAACCCACGTCTTTCATCCCTTCCGGCGTGGTGTA
>TARA_B110000305_G_scaffold101666_1_pt1 | contig 21869 bp, 19 predicted proteins | sample TARA_B110000305 | Tara Oceans TARA_B110000305 (sample SAMEA4397930) | marine metagenome | biome: Polar Biome; feature: [SRF] surface water layer (ENVO:00010504); material: water (ENVO:00002006), including particulate matter (ENVO:01000060) such as... | depth 5 m | reverse complement strand
GCTGATAACCTACTCGGATGCTTGCACGCCTTCGGAGAGATGATGCCTGAGCTATTGGTTAACAAAACAAAAATGAGAGAAGCCGCAAAAAGTGGCTTCTCAACAGCCACCGATCTTGCAGATTATCTGGTCCGAAAAGGCATCCCGTTCCGCGATGCTCACGAAGTGGTTGGCAAGGCGGTTGCGTTGGGAATTGAACGCCAAAGAGATCTCTCCGAAATGACATTAACTGAATTGCAAAGCTTTCACAGCGCTATTGATACCGACGTCTATGACGTACTGACGGTCGAGGGCTCCGTTAATGCACGTAATCACATGGGTGGAACAGCCCCAAATCAGGTCATGGCTGCGGCACAGAGGGCTAGAGATCGCATCAGCAGGCGTCGAGTATAGCCAGGATGGCGGCAGCCTGCCGTTCGGTCGAGCCACGATTAGCAAGTACCCATTTGCATGCCGCCATTCCAATCAGAGGTCCATCCCCAAGCGCTTGCTGTATCGCTTCATCAAGCCCTGCCTCAGTGGTTTGAATCAAGCCACCTACGTCAATTAAGGCCTTCGTAATTTCGGTAAAATTATAGGTCGAAGGACCTGCTACAATGGGCTTTGCGAGGAGTGCCGGTTCGACAGGATTCTGCCCTCCGTGATCATCAAAACTTCCTCCCATTATGACAACATCGGCCACATCAAGATAAGACGCCATCTGGCCAAAGGTGTCGCCTATCAAAACATCTGTCGGATGTTCCGGTATGCCTCTGGACACAACCCCCACAGTCAAACCAAGCTTTTCGGCCCGCGTTTGGACTTCGGTCGCCCTCACCGGGTGTCGTGGAACGCATAAAAGCGCAAAATCAGGAATATTACCTACTAACCATAGCATCGCCGCCTGCTCATCAGCTGAATGACTGCTCATAGAGCACAGCAAGGTACGCCCGCCCTGCCAGTCACAAAGTGAATCGATAAGCCGCGGATCAAATAGCAGGTCAGACTGATCGAGCTTAACCGAACCCACCTCAGATATTACATCCGCAGATACACCCAAGGCATGAACTCGATGCGCGTCATCAGACGATTGCATCAAAGCTCTAGAAACATTAGTCCACATCGGTCGGGCCAACCAAGAAATCTGACTGTAACGGGCGGCCGAGCGTTCGCTTAAGCGACCATTTGCCAAAATCGTCGGAATCTTTTGTCGATGGCAAGCCGCAATCAAGTTAGGCCATAATTCTGTCTCGATAAAAACCACAGCTTTAGGGCGAAGTTTACGTAACCAAACAGCCCAAACCCATGGAAAATCCCACGGAAAAACGAATGCCTGCTGCCCCTTATCCAGCAAAAATCTCATCCCAGCCGGCGTTGTAGTAGTGAACCAAATATCAATATCAAGACCCAAGCGAAGTTTGTTGGCGATCATCAGAGCCACTTTTGCCTCACCCAAACTACACGCATGAATCCAAAGTTGATTTGGCTTTACATCAGGCATCCCTAGCCCAAGCCGCGACCATATAGCTGAGCTTTGGCGTTCCTTGCGATACTTCCGAACCACGTGAAAAATAAGGGCCGGTGTCAAAAACACTAAGATTATAGAATACAGATGTCGCCACATAATGAAGATGCTAGCATGCCTGCATGAAAATCATCGTAGGTGGCGGGATTTCCGGACTTTGGTTGGCGGCTGAGCTGAAAGCCAGGAGTATCCCTTGTTGCGTTCTTGAAAAAAACGCCCTAGGCCAAGGACAGACGCTCGCCAGTCAAGGCATGATTCATGGTGGAACCAAATACGCCCTAGATGGCGCGTTAAGTAACGCCGCTAAAGTGATTGGCGAGATGCCAGAACGCTGGCGGCAAGCGCTTGCTGGCATGGGCAGCGTTAACCTTCAAGGAGTCGCACTTGAGCGAGACTCTCAATTAATGTGGTCAGTCGAGTCCGTCACAGCCAACTTGCTTGGATTTTTTGCTAGCAAAATAATGCAATCACGAATGGAGCGGATCGATCCAGCCTCAGAACCAGCGTTTGCGAGCCCCGCATATAAAGGTCATTTATATCGTTTAAATGAACCTGTACTTAAACTCCATACGCTAGTCGAGCGATTCGAATCGCTCCTCGAAATGCAGCTACTACGAGCAGAAGTCACCCGTCTTATAAAAAAAAATGGGCAAGTTACTGGTGTTGAGACAAATCAAGGCCAACTCGAGGGCGAAGTCATACTAACCGCGGGAGAAGGCGCGGCGGCCTTAATTAGAGACGCTGAATTCACCTCCCCAATAATGCAATTACGACCATTAGCGATGGGTCTTTGCCGACTAAATACACCTATTCCAAAAATCTTTGGTCACCAACTAGGACATAGCAGCAAACCCAAAGTAACAGTCTCAACTCACGAAATTAACGACAAACAATATTTATATCTTGGAGGCCAGTTAGCTGAAGATGGCGTACTTTGCACCGATCTTGTTCAAATCAAAAAAATTGAGAAAACAGTTGGAGAGGCCATCCCATGGCTGAAGCCCGATATTGAGTCGACCCAAGTATTCCGTATTAACCGAGCAGAACCATACACCGAAAAAGGTAACCGGCCAGATGCCGCCTTCGTGCAACCTATGGCTGGGGCCTTCGTCTGCTGGCCAACAAAACTGTCATTAGCCCCAGCCCTGGCGGACAAGCTGCTGGATGCTCTCAAGCCTGAGACCAAGGCCTGCTTTCCCGCTTGGCCGCGGGCATCTGCCGGAGAATATCCATGGGCCTAGAAACGCGCAGCCTTGGGCGCACCGGAATTAATCTCAGCACAATAGGTCTGGGGACCATAAAAATTGGGCGCAATACGAATGTGAAATATCCTGAACGTTTCCAGCTGCCGAGTGATGAGGAAGTGATAACGCTCTTAAAAACAGCTGCTGAAATCGGGATAAATTGTCTCGATACAGCTCCGGCATACGGACAGTCGGAGGCTCGTCTTGGCACGCTTCTAGCCTCAATTAACTATCCGTTTCAGATCATCACTAAAGTCGGGGAAAACTACTCACTCAAGCATGGTAGCCGCTATGACTTCTCCGATCATGCCATTCAAAAAAGTCTTGAGCTTAGTTTGAAAAGGCTTAGACGAGATCAACTAGATATAGTCTTATTACATTCAGATGGCGATGACCTCAGACACATCGAATCAGGCGCCTTAAAAGCTCTAATTGATGCTCGCGAAAGAGGACTTGTCAAAGCGGTCGGGCTCTCAGGAAAAACGCTCGAGGGAGGACGACGCGCTCTTCAAGAAGGCGCAGACTGCCTTATGATTACGCTCAATGCTGAGATGCAAGAGGAAAGAGCATTGTTGGATGAATCAGCGGCATTCAACGCAGGGATATTAGTCAAAAAGGTATTTGGCAGCGGTTATCTAGCACATGATCCGAAAAAACAACTTTTAACACTTTTGTCACACCCAAATGTTACTTCCGCAATAATTGGTACACTAAATCCCGAGCATCTACGACACAATTGTGAGTCACTCCTAGTTGGAATCAATCCATGAGCATAGATCGTATACGTGCAACCTTTCAGGCTAGCATTGAAGCTAAACAAGCACTCTTAGCCGATGAGACGCGGCTCGAGGCATTACTTGCAGCTGCCAATCTTGCCTCATCAATCCTTGCCGGAGGCCATAAGATTATGCTCTGCGGCAACGGCGGATCTGCGGCCGACAGCCAACATATAGCCGCAGAATTGATTGGACGGTTTGAACGCGAACGGGCACCCATGGCCGCTATCGCACTAACTACGGACACTTCAGCACTGACCGCAATTAGCAATGATTATGGGTATGGTCAAATATTCTCTCGCCAAGTTGAAGGCCTTGGCAGGCGCGGTGATTTATTGATAGGGATTTCAACAAGCGGTAACTCTAGAAATGTTATAAAAGCAATGGAGGTAGCCAAGCGAATAGGTGTACACACAGTTGCTTTGGTGGGTGATAAGCCCCAATCCGAAATGTGCGAAATTGCAGACTTGGTGCTGGCCGCTCCCTCTATAAACACAGCACGCATTCAGGAGTGCCACATTCTGATGATGCATACCCTATGTCAGTTGGTTGAGCTGGAGTCCGACTGACGAATTTTTTCAATAAGGTGGCTAGTTGATAGATTTACGACCTCCGCAAGCACGCGGACTTCGCCACCATAAGCCTGCACTTTTTCAAACCCAACCACATCTTCGATCGATTTGTAATCGCCGCCCTTCACTAAAATATCTGGGCGAAGAACGTCAATCAAAACCTCCGGCGTATCGTCCTCAAACGCGATCACTGCATCGACTGAGCTTAGCCCAGCCAAGACCTGTAAACGTCTCTCAACTGCATTAACGGGCCGATTTAGACCTTTCAGACGAGTCACCGATGCATCGGAGTTAACCGCGACCACCAAACGGTTGCCAAGTAACGCAGCCTCTTTTAGATAAGCCACATGACCAGCATGCAGAATATCAAAGCAGCCGTTGGTCATCACAACTTTTTCGCCCGCGACGTGGCACTCTTTCACCCACGACACTAAATCCTCAAGCCCATTAAATATAAAGCGTTCATTTTGGAGTGATCGTTCAAGCTCTCTCTTAGACACCGTTACTGTACCCAGCTTAGATACCGCTATACCAGCAGCACGATTAGCAAGTTCGGCGGACGCAACCATCGTAAGCCCCGCACCCAGCCCTGCTGCAACTGTCGCAATGACTGTATCACCTGCGCCAGTCACATCAGCCACTTCACGCGCAGTGGCAGCGAAATGATGCACTTCACCAGACTTCGTAATTAGCGTCATCCCTTCTTCTGATCGTGTTACCAAAAGAGCCTCAAAATTATAGGTACGGATCAAAGACCCAACTTTATCGACAAGTTCTTGATCATGCGCCCATGGACCAATGACCGCTTCAAGCTCAACCCGATTTGGCGTTATCAACGTCGCGCCACGGTATTTTTCAAAATTCGCACCCTTCGGGTCAACGACTACTGGAATACCAGCAAGTCGAGCTCGAGCAATCCAACGACCAGGCGCCAAAGTACCTTTGGCGTAATCGCTCAGAACAAGGATGTCAATGCCTGACAGATCGGTTGTGTCCGCTAAGCTAATCGCGTCAGACTTGGAAAATGGGGTTTCGAAATCAAGACGAATCATCTGCTGTGATTGACTTACAACACGGAGCTTGGTGACTGTTCGATTAGCCACAGGCAACAACGCGGTATCTACATCATGATTTTTTAAGGCCTGTTCAAGTAGGCCCGCCTCCTCATCACAACCCACCAAACCAGCACACAAGACCTGCACACCAAGAACAGACAAATTAAGAGCTACATTCGCAGCACCGCCCGGCCTTACCTCATCATGGGTTACCTGAACTACCGGAACTGGGGCTTCTGGAGAGATTCGGCTGGCGCTACCATGCCAATAACGATCCACCATCACATCACCAGCCACAAGAATACGGGAAGAACCAAAAAGTTGCGGCACGGAGTATCTCTCTTATAATTCGAAGTTAACTATAGTAACTAGCTTCCGAGCGGAACCCAACCAAACAAGGGCTAAACAACCTAGTTATCGCAATAAAGGCTGCTCAACACCTTACCGCTATGTCACGCAGCTTTTTATTTTATGGCAGGCTAGAAGGATGGGGCAATCTTCTTCAGCCGTTGCACAAAAGGAGAAGCCAAACAGAGAGTTTTCAGATGATTATCTCAGTAATAAATGACGTATTTAAAATGCACAAATCGAATAAATTCATAAGACCAAAACCAAAGCACCACGTGTTGATAAATAAACTCATTTAATAAATGATCAAGCCTATTCGCCAAGACCGGTATTAAGAGCCCTTATCCAAGACATCACCGTATCCGGAGAAATACAATCCATTTTAACCGATGGGCTCTTAATAATTTCAGATTTGGAGCCAATCGGCCCAACTAATCTTGGATCTGTAGGCCCATACAAAACCAGAAGAGGTACGCTAAGAGCATCTGAAATATGCGCTAATCCAGTATCTACTGAGACCACAGCCCGAGACCCGGCAATTTCACAAGCCACATCTGTCAATGGAAACTGGTTCAAGATTCGAACCGGCAAATCACCGTAAACTAAGTTGGCAGCTTCATACTCAGAATCACTGCCGACTGGCAGAACAATCGTATCAAACTGAAGTAATGCATCTTCAATAATTTGGCGCCAAAAGGACTCCGGCCAATACTTTGACTGGCGGCTAGTTTGGGTAATCAAAACAATTTTATTCTCTATGTCAAAAGGCCTTCCCAAGTCAATCGATGCATCCGGAGTTGTTTCGGGCAATGGGTAGTTTAACGCGCAGGCAAAAAGGTGACGGGTCCTTTCGATCGCATGCATTGACTTCGAAACACCATGTCTCTTGTTGTAAGCAAGGCTTGCAAAGCGCTCTCGAACGCTTCGCGCGTTGAAGCCATGCTTAACACCTTTCGCGAACCGAGTAATCAGAAAAGCGCTCTTCATTAAGCCCTGGGCATCTATTACAGCGTCGTAACAGCGATCAGAAATCGTACATTTGTAGGCCTGAAATTCTTTAGAAAATAGCACGCGAGGGAACCGTCCGCGCCACTTCCGAAACGGAGTCGTCAAAACATCACTAACTGACGGGTGCCAACGCGGGATTTCAGAAAATGCTGGCTCGCACGCCCAATCAAAATCAATCTCACCCAAGGCATCGGTCGCATCGGTTAATGCTGGCAATGTATGCACCACATCACCCATAGAAGAAGTTTTAACGACCAAAACCCTCATCAAGTCTCTTGCACCAAAAGGGTATTTAAAGCACTCAAAACCTCATCAACTGATAATTCAGAAAGGCATGCCTGATGTATAAGTGGGCAAGTTCTTTCGAAGCAGGGGTGACAGGAAATAGGATTGGTCAAAGTAATGGCTTTCGCGCTCAATGGCGGCGTATGCAAGGGAGAGGACGGACCGAACAAAGCAATCAGAGGCCGGCCTGTAGCCGCAGCAACATGCATCAGGCCCGAATCATTGCTGACAACAGCACGCGCAGCACCAACAAGATCAATCGCCTCAGGCATCGTGGTGCGACCGGCCAAGTTGATTACATCGGAACGATGCACCTCCGGAATGGCATCAGAAATCACTTGATTATTGCTCCAATCATTAGCGGAGCCCATAAGCATTACCTGCAATCCAGACGCTACAAGCCGGTGTGCAAGAACTGCATATCGATCGATGGGCCATTGTTTAGCTGGGCCAAATTCGGCGCCGGGGCACAAAGCAATTAGCCGCACTTCATCAAGTCCATGTTTTGACAACAAAAGTGCTCGTATTGCAGGGTCTACAATAAGTTCAGGAAATTTAGGGGCCTCTGGCAATTGATTTGCGGATAATGCTAAATTAGCAGGAAATCCGAGCGCCATATAGCGATCGATCATTCCTGGGAATCGGTCTTTATGCAGCACCCTAAGATCAGTAAGCAATTTATACCTATATTCTCCACGCCATCCTATACGCCGCGGAATCCTCGCCATAGCTGGGATTAAGGCAGACTTGAAGGAATTTGGCAGAACAAATGCGCGATGGTATTTGTTCTTAATCAAACTCCTCGCAAAATCCCAACGAGCTTTTAGACACAGCTCCCCATGTGAGAAAGGTAATTCGATCAGTTGATCTACTTCAGCCATACGGCCAGCAACAGCTAGGCTCCAACGAGGCGCAAGGACATGCAATTCATCATCGGGACGCTTGGCCTTCAAATATGAAATCAGACCATGTGACATGATCATATCGCCGACCCAATTTGGGCCGACCAATAAGGTCGGCATGTCTCAATCCTTTACAAGCGTGATCCAATCCTGATGTCGATCCATACGACCATGAACTAAATCAAAAAAATCGGTTTGCAATAACTCGGTGATTGGACCACGCTTTCCAATACCTATCGGCCGGCCATCTAATTCACGAATTGGCGTCACTTCGGCAGCAGTCCCCGTAAAAAAGGCTTCATCCGCTATCAACACCTCGTCGCGTGTAATCCGTTTTTCTACTACATCAATTCCATTATCTTTCGCCAACCGAAAAATCGTCTTCCGAGTAATCCCATCCAAACAACTGTTGAGTTCTGGCGTGTAAAGCACTCCATCACGAACAATAAAGATATTCTCTCCAGATCCCTCGGCGACATAACCTTCGGGATCAAGCAAAAGTGCTTCATCGGCACCACTAGCAAGAGCTTCCTGAAGCGCAAGCATAGAGTTCATATAATTCCCATTAGCCTTTGCCTTCGTCATGGTTATATTGACATGATGGCGCGTGTAACTCGATGTTCGGACTTTAATTCCGCGCTGTATATTTTCTTCTCCCATGTAGGAGCCCCAGGCCCATGCAGCAATCATCACATGAGTCTTCAATCCATCCGCACGCAGGCCCATTCCCTCCGAGCCATAAAACACCATCGGTCGGATGTAGGCATGATCTAAGTCATTTGAAGCTACTGCTGCCATCTGAGCCGCATTAATCTCTTCCTTTGAATAGGGCATAGCCATGCCCAAAATTTTTGCTGAATCAAACAATCGCCGGGTATGGTCGTGTAACCTAAAAATTGCAGCGCCCTCACTCGTTTGATATGCCCGAACACCCTCGAAGCATCCGAGTCCGTAATGTAATGTATGAGTTAATACATGGACCTGACACTCCCGCCATGGTCTAAGCTCTCCATCAAACCAAATCAGTCCATCTCGATCAGCAAAATTCGGGTACATGTTTAGATCCAACTAGTTAAGAATATTTCATCCATTGCGCCCAGAGCCGATTTACCGTTCGACGCTCGTCACGCACCAATTCCGCCGCAATTAAACCCGCTCTGCCTGCCAAAATCGCTTCGTGATTAAGCGATCGATAGCGAACATATGCCGCTTTTAGCGCATCCGCATCCGCATCCGAGAGACATCCGACCAACGAAAGAGCCTCGAGTTGTCGAATATTATCCGAATAAAGGGCAAGCCCCGGGTACGTTCTCGCATTTGCGAGAATATGATATTGCACCATAAATTCAATATCGACGATACCTCCCTCGCCCTGCTTTAAATCAAAACCATCGATATTGGGGGCAATTAGCATCTGGGACCGCATTTTTTTCCGCATGTTAATGACATCAATTAACAGGGCGCTAGAATCTCTTGTACGCACCAAAATAGATTTACGAAGGGCTTCTAATTCATCATTTAATAATCGCTCGCCAGCAACTGGCCTGGCCCTGACAAAGGCCTGCAACTCCCAAGTCCATGCGGACTCATCGAGATACTTTTCAAAAGCATCTATGGCTACGACCATCAGTCCCGAGTGGCCTGAAGGTCGCAATCGAGTATCAATTTCATACAACCGACCAAAACGAGTTGGCTCCTCCAACAAAGCTACCATCCGACGAACCACCCGCGTAACGAACACGCCCCCCTCAATAGGTTGTACGCCATCTGTCAGCTTTGCAGAATCCACTCCGTGAACAAAAACTAAGTCAAGATCCGAGCCATAGCTCATCTCTATTCCACCAAGTTTTCCGTATCCCAATACTGAGATGCCACTATCGTTACCACAAATTAGCTGAGGCGAACCATACCGAGAGATGCACTCTTGATGGGCATAAGCCAAGACTTCATTTACAACAGCCTCGGCAACCCAGGTCAACTGGTCCGAGACTTTCATCAGCGGAATTTCACCTCGAACTTCAAAAACCGCGACACGAAACGCTAGCCCACGCGCAAATTGCACCAGTGTCTCGGTAAAACGCTCAGTATCATCCGGGCCTACTCGCTGCATCCGCACATTTAACTCTTGCCTTATTGCTTCTCGACTCATCACAGCATCAACTGGATTCAGCATCAACAATTCGTCCAATAAAGCCGGCATCTCAATTAATCGTTCAGCAATCCACGATGAACAATTTAAAATATCAAGCATCCGCCGAAGCGTTTCAGGGTTCTCAGAAAGCAAGGCGAAATAAGCACTTCTGCGCATGCAAGTCGAGATAAAATCAAGCATCCTGTCAGTCACATCCAGGGAATAAAGCGACAGCGCAGGACCAAGTTTTTCAATTAAATTCAATAAACGCTTCTTTGCTACTGGTTCCAGTCGATCACAGGCCTCTCGATTTTGAAACAAATCCAAACGGTTTAGTACCTCATCCAAAACTGGACGCTCGGCAAGCTTTTCTGGCTTTTCCGTCTTTAAAAAAGAGGTAAAAGAGGCATTAACTCGATCAGTTACGTTCCTACGCTCTAATTCAAAATCATGCGCTGAAGCAAACCCAAGAACTGCTGATAGCGGCCCCAAGTCATGGGGCAAAGCATGTGTCTGTTGATCATTCTCCGCCTGTATCAAGTGCTCTAGGTTACGTAGCCACAAATAGTCCTCACGCAACTGAATTCCCTCGATGAACGGGAGAATATTTTGGTCCACCAACCCATCAAGCGTATTCAAAAAGCTGGTGCCCTGAAGGCTTGGGACTTGGCCGCCCCGCAAAAGCTGCATTGATTGCACAATAAATTCTGCCTCACGAATTCCTCCTCGCCCCACTTTTACATCCGTCTCTTTCCCAGATCTCCGGACCTCTATTTCAATTTTTACTTTCAATTCTCGTATTGATTCGAACACACCAAAATCTAAATATTTGCGAAACATGAACGGCTTCAATTCTTTTAACAATTCACTACCAAGCTCAAGGTTTCCTGCCACAGGCCTTGCTTTTAAAAGAGCAAATCGTTCCCACTCACGTCCATGGGATTCGTAATACTCGCTACAAGCAAAAGCTGGGATTGCGAGTCGACCAGCAGAGCCCCACGGCCGAAGCCTCTGATCAACCCGGGCGACAAGTCCATCCAGCGTTTTAGTATCCAATGATCTAGCCATTCGTTGCGTCAAGTGAGTAAAGAAATCACTATGATCTCTGACTCTAGGTCCTGCAGTTTTACCATCCGACCCAAAGACACAAAAAATGTCTATATCAGATGATAAATTTAATTCGCGCCCCCCTAATTTACCCAACCCAATTACTGTAAATCTCGGATCAGCAGGAACGCCGAAAGTGTCACCAAGGATTCTTTGATGGTGACTAAGACTTGCCTGCAAGGCCAGTTCACCTAAAGAAGTGGTTATCTGAACAGTATCCTCAAATGAATCAATTCCGGCTAATAAACGATAAATTAAGCCAGCTTGCTGTCGATTACGCTCAAGCCTAGCCTGTCGCTCAAAATTGGCTGTGTCGAGATCGGTGAGCGAGCCCCAAATTACTTGCATCGCTTTTATCGTAGGAGCCCTTGCCCCATCGGATTCTAAGAACGAGCGATCAGGATCAAATTTTTCTGACCATCGCTGTAAAAAGGGTGAGTAATCGAAGGGCGTCATGGACAGATCTCCAATGAATACATCACCATCCACCGAGCCAGGCCAAAAGGGAGTTCACCACGAGCCAGAGGTTCCCCGAATGACGCCAATGCAATGGGGTCGCCGCATTCCACGAGCGCCTCAAACGCAACCAATGGATTTGGTCCTGACAATGGATCCAAAGCCCGACTTAGTCGATGCAACCAGCCAAGCCGGTCCGTTGGATGAATGTCAAGTATCGGCGCCTGATCACGAAGGATACGCTCACCACGCTCCACCTTACTGATCACTGCCATAAAGCTCGGTAATTTATCTGATAATCTGAGACCTAAATCAACAAGCAAATCAACTTCGCCCTCCATTAATTCCAGTTCGAGCTCAAACACAGGCGAGGAGCGATTGCCGCTCTTAACCAACCCCATATCAAGTGAAACTATCGTAGTTGTGTCCTCTAATGTGACACACCAATCAGTACGCTCGAACTTGTTCATAAAAGATGGGCCTAAACGTCTTTTTTCGATAGTCTCGAGCGCTAGTTCTGGAAGCGGCAAAGCCAACAATTGCTCATAGTCCAGCACGCTGGATGGCAGGGCTATATTCCATTCTTGTCGAATGCTCACGGCACCCTGATCTGGTTTTTTAATTTTGACCGTCATTTCATATGATCCCTTTTTAAAGCGGGTCCGAAGAGCAACGCCAAGAGCGTATAAAAGACTGTCTGGAGTATCGAAATACTGATTCTCTAGCAAGCTAGTGCCCGCCTTTTGTACTGTTGGTTCAAGGCTAGAAAGGTGCAGATCAACCTGGCGAGGGGTTATCTCTCGCAGTCCCAATTTCAGCTCCATTTCAATCGGATCTGGAGTTAGAGGGAAATTCATCGCACAATTCCTAATTTCAAGAGGATTTGCATATTCAAACACAGCCATTGGTGTCTTGGCTAAGAGAAGCTGGGCCGTATATTGAACAGTTTAGAGGCAAGACCTTCGTAGTTCTCATGTCGGGAGGCGATCGTTCCGAAGTGACTATGAGCCATTTGGCTGAAGATTTAGTTCTTCTGAATGCTCTTGGTGTTCGCCTAGTGTTAGTGCAAGGGACACGCAGAGCAATCGATGCGCATATCGAAGCAAAAGGTCAGCCAAGTTCTCACCATGGTCATCGCCGAATCACAACCAGCGCTCTGCTAGAGACCATCAATTATCTGGTAGCAGAGAGCGCGATAACCTTTCGTGGATTGTACATGCGTGCTCAGCATCGGAATAAAGCCTGGGTACCGCTAGTTACAGCGAACTTCATCTCCGCCAAACCACTCGGTATTCATGAGGGTGTGGACCACAAGTTAACCGGAGCAGTTCGGAAAGTGCATGCGACGGCTATCGCGGAGCAACTGGATGCTGGGGCATTAGTCTACCTAGATCATTTAGCACACTCTCCAGCCGGTCAGTTGTATAACTTAGCAAGTGAAGAAGTTGCTGCACAGACAGCCATCGCGCTTAATGCCGACAAGCTCATTCTTCTCGGTGAAACAGCCATATGTTGTGATCACGCTAATCAAATAATCTCAGAAATTACCTTGTCTTCGATTCCCAAGTTACGCTCCCTACAAACAGCGGAGATGCAACGCCGGCTGGATGCCGCTGAAAAAGCGATACGCAGTGGCGTTTCACGCTGTCACCTGCTGGATGCGGCGGCGGACGGGGCACTTCTTACCGAACTTATGACAACCGAAGGAACTGGCACAATGATTTTAGCGGAGCCGTCCGTAGATATTCGCCTTGCACGACCCGACGATCTAGCAGGATTATTGCACCTTTTAAGTCCCCTCGAAGAAACTCAAGCATTAGTGCATCGTTCACGCGAAAAATTAGAAGCTGAAATCAGTCATTTTCGAGTCGTTGAGCAAGATGGCCGAATCCTTGGATCAGCTGCTTTATATCCACTAGATAGTAATAATGCTGAATTGGCTGCACTTGTTGTTGATCCAGATAAAAGTCGACAAAAAGTTGGCTCCCTTTTACTAAGGCGCATGGAATCTGACGCAAAATCCCAAGGCATTTGTTCGCTCTTTGTGCTCACAACCATCGCGCATGACTGGTTTATAGAACGTGGCTTTAGAGAAGTAACCATAGACGCGCTGCCGGAAAACCGCCAGGCTCTATATAACCATCAACGCAATTCAAAAATTTTACAAAAAGATCTACAGGACTAGATTATGACCGACTCTCAACGCCCCCACTCTTCCATAATTGTCGATGGCCTTACGCAAGCCCCAGCACGAGCAATGCTACGTGCCGTTGGCTTCGAAGACGAAGATTTCAAAAAACCACAAATTGGAATCGCAAGCACTTGGAGCATGGTCACCCCTTGCAATATGCACATTAATGAACTTGCGCTTGACGCTGAAGTCGGTGCAAATGGGGCCGGTGCCAAAGGTGTAGTATTCAACACTATCACGGTCAGCGACGGCATCAGCATGGGAACTCCTGGCATGCGCTATTCACTGGTTAGCCGCGAAGTAATATGCGATTCCATCGAAACAGTGGTGGCTGGCCAAGGTTTTGATGGTCTAGTCACCATTGGTGGCTGCGACAAAAATATGCCCGCATGCGCTATGGCAATGCTGCGCCTCGACCGGCCATCTATCTTTGTCTACGGGGGAACCATCAAACCCGGTGCGGAGCGCCGTGACATTATCTCTGTTTTTGAAGCGGTGGGACAACGCGCTGCTGGATCCATTGATGAAGATCAACTGATTGCAGTGGAAAAAACGGCTATCCCTGGGCCAGGCTCTTGTGGCGGCATGTATACTGCTAACACCATGGCTAGTGCGATCGAAGCGCTTGGTCTCTCACTGCCAAATTCATCGGCTCAAGAAGCTACATCCATAAACAAGAAAGAAGACAGCCGCCTTGCGGGCGCGGCAGTTATGAAGCTGATAGAACTTGACCTCAAGCCCTCAGATATCGTGTCAAAAAAATCCTTTGAGAATGCAATCACAGTAGTTATTGCACTTGGCGGATCAACCAATGCCGTTCTGCACCTACTCGCAATGGCACAATGCGCTAGCATCGACCTGACTCTGGACGATTTCACCGAAATCGGACAACGCGTTCCGGTCCTTGCAGACGTCAAACCATCTGGTCAATATTTGATGAGCGAGCTCATCGAGATCGGGGGCATCCAGCCTTTGATGAAGATGTTGCTCGACCACGGTTTATTGCACGGTGATGTAATGACCGTAACCGGACAAACCTTGGCCGAAAACTTGGCCAAAGTTGAGCCATATCCGAGTTCGCAGAACATCATTCATGCGTTCGAAAATCCAGTGAAAAAAGATAGTCATCTTAGAATTCTATATGGCAATTTGGCTCCGGAAGGTGCAGTTGCAAAGATTTCTGGGAAAGAGGGGCTGACCTTCACCGGCGAAGCGGTCTGCTTCAACTCCGAAGAAGCTGCTCTGCATGCCATTCTTGATGGCAAAATTAAAAAGGGTTCTGTAATCGTCATTCGATATGAAGGGCCGAAAGGTGGCCCGGGTATGCGTGAAATGCTCTCACCCACCAGTGCCATCATGGGCGCAGGCCTTGGGAAGGATGTAGCATTGATCACCGACGGTCGATTTTCCGGAGGGTCGCATGGATTTGTGATTGGCCACGTCACCCCAGAAGCCGCGGTTGGCGGGCCGATTGGTCTGCTTCAAGATGGTGACGTCATAACCATCGACGCAGAGATTAATGCTTTAACAGTCCGCGTCGATGACACAGTCCTGGCGCAACGCAAGCTACATTGGAAAATGGAAAAAGAGACGCCAAAACGCGGGGTCTTAGCAAAATATGCACGCCTCGTCTCAAGCGCCAGTTTGGGCGCGGTAACAGACAACGACTAATCCTGCAGTCGGTCCCAGACTTCATAGCTGTGGGCCGGAAAACTGCCACTTTCCTGATGGGCCTCTACAGAGATCCGTTCGAAATCTAATGTATTAGGAGCAGCAAAAAAGGCATCTCCCGATGGGGTGGCCTCCACTTGCGTTAAATAAATGCGATCAACGAAGGGCAAACTATCGCGGTAAAGAGTGGCCCCACCGATTATGATAATCTCGCCTGCTGCATCTAATTCAGCTTGGGCCATCGCCAGTTGGAATGCGCCATCCAAACCGAGCACAACCCGCACACCAGGCGCCTGCCAATCTGGATTTCTCGTAACGACAACATTGGTACGTCCAGGCAGCGGGTGACCGATCGATTCAAACGTTTTACGCCCCATGATCACCGGTTTGCCCAGAGTGATGCGTTTAAAATACTTGAGATCGCAAGGCAAATGCCAAGGTAGTCGATTATTCGCACCGATAATACCGTTAGTCGCCCTGGCTACTATTAATGACACACGCATCAGATAGCCACCGGCGCCTTAATATGAGGGAGAGGATCATAGCCATCGATCAAAATATCAGCGTCCGTGTATCCCGTGATTGTCGACGGGGTTCGAGATAATCTCAACATCGGTAATGGCCTTGGTATGCGAGTCAGTTGCTCTTTGGCCTGGGCAACATGATTCTGGTAAAGGTGTACATCACCCCCGGTCCAAATAAAATCACCAACCTTTAATCCACACTGATCTGCCACTAGATGCGTCAAGAGTGCGTAACTTGCGATATTAAAAGGGACCCCCAAAAATATATCTGCCGAACGCTGATAAAGCTGACATGACAAGCAATCATCCACCACATAAAACTGGAACAAAGTGTGACATGGCGCCAATGCCATGAGGCCATTTCGCACATTGTCTTGTGGCGATTGAGTTTCATCAGGCAATAGTGTCGGGTTCCATGCCGACACTATTAGTCGCCGTGAATCAGGCCGCGCTTTAATTGCTGCGATCACCTCTGTCAACTGATCGATAGCGCGCCCATCTGGGGCAGGCCAAGCCCGCCATTGAAGGCCATAAATCGGCCCTAAGTCACCTTCTTCTGTCGCCCACTCATTCCAAATAGAGACACCATGCTCGCGAAGATATTCCGTATTAGTGCCGCCTTGAACAAACCAAAGCAACTCATGAATCACAGACCTCAGGTGGATCTTTTTAGTCGTTACCAGCGGGAAACCATCCTTTAAATTAAATCGCATTTGATGCCCAAACCGACTCAAAGTCCCTGTGCCAGTTCGGTCACCTTTGGCCGCCCCCTCCGTCAGGACTAAATTTAGTAAATCAAGATAGACTTTCACCCAGAAACTCCTTTCGTCTTAGTAATAACCAAAGCCCAACCAGCATCATCGGTACAGTCAACAGTTGACCCATTGTCATCCAATCGAGCCAAACAAACCCCAGATGGCCATCCGGTTCACGCACAAATTCGACCATAAATCTTGAAACGCCATACCCCACCAAAAAAAGCCCCGTAACGCGCCCAGGCTGTCTTGACTTCGCTGAAAACCACCACACCAATATAAATAAAATCAAGCCTTCAAGCAGTAGTTCATAAAGCTGACTTGGATGTCTCAATTCAGGTCCCGCACTTGGAAAGACCATACCCCATGGGAGATCTGTTGGCCGGCCCCAGAGCTCGGCCCCAATGAAATTTCCTAAACGCCCTAGCCCAAGGCCAATTGGGATCATCGGAGCCAGCGCGTCACCAAGGACCAATGGTTTCACGCCCACTTTGTTAGCATAGAACCAGGTTAACCCGATCACACCGAGTAGCCCTCCGTGGAAAGCCATCCCACCTTCCCAGACATAGAAAATCGATAATGGATCATGCATTAAACGCTCAGTCTGATAAAAAACCATGTATCCAGTGCGCCCTCCTACAATGACGCCAATTGCAATCCAACTCAGAAAATTCGACATCTGGTCCTTTGTTATAGGAAAACGGCCCGCTGCGATCCGATGAAGCGCGAGCCAATAGCCAAATAAGAATCCAAACAAATACATGAGCCCATACCAATGGATTTTAATAAACCCAAAATCGAGAGCGACAGGGTCAATAACAGGATAATTCATGACGCAACATTCCAGATCAAACGAATGGACAATACAGCAAGAAAACAAGCGAAGAGACGCTGGAGCAAACTTTGATCCACTGAATGTGCGAAATGAGCCCCTAATCGAGCCACAATGGTTGAACTCAGAACTATCCCCAAAAATGCCGGTAAATAGATATAACCAATAGACCATTCCGGTCGGTTAGGATGGTCTATTCCCATAATCAAAAATGCCACGGCACCTGAAGCGGCTGTTGGCACTCCCAATGCCGCCGACGTGCCGACGGCACGTCGCATTCCGGACCCGTGAGCAGCCATAAAAGGAACAGCCAATGCGCCGCCCGCGATGCCCATCATGCTAGAAATCCAGCCCATAAGCGTTCCTATAAGACCGAAATGAAGGTTCGAAGGTATTTTCAAAGCCTCCGACTCAATAAAAGGATCAGATTTAATAAATAAACGACAGGCCATCAAGAATAAGAACACGCTCAAAATGATCGTCAACATTTCGCCTGTTAACTGGTCCGCTGTCCAACCTCCCAGCAACCCGCCTAAAATTAGAAAGGGGGCAAGCTTTAAAACCCAAGACCAAATCACACCCTTTTTTTTGTGATGCGCCCAGGTCGAACTCGCAGCAGTAGGGACTACACAAGCCAAGCTCGTCCCTACAGCTAAGTGTGTCATCACACTTGCATCCATCGAAAATAGTTCGAAAGCGACCATCAGAAAGGGAACAATGATGACTCCACCACCGACGCCAAAAAGCCCCGCACAGAATCCAGCAATAATACCCAAGGGTAAATAAAGAAGAAATTCAGTCACAAAAAATCCACCCAAAGTTATTCGCGCAAACCCGGCGGCACCAGCAAAGACAGGCCACGAATCATCATTGCGTCCGCCATAACCTGAATAACTTCGTGGCCAGAGGTCGACTGTATTGCTTTAGTCGCTAATTCCCGACACTCCGGAAGAGAAAATTCTCCGAGCGTTCGCTTTACCTGCGCAAGACTCGCTGCCGACATCGACAATTCGTCAAAACCGAGACCGATCAATAAAGCAGATGCCATCGGATCTCCTGCCATTTCTCCGCACAACGCAACAGGAATATCCCGAGCCCGACCTGAATCACAGACCTGACGCAGTGCTCTCAAAACTGCAGGATGAAAAGAATCAAACATATCCGAAACGCGGGCATTAGTTCGATCAATTGCTAAGATGTATTGAGTCAGATCATTAGAGCCCACCGAAAAGAAATCAGCTTCCAATGCCAACTCATCTGCCATGTAAACAGCACTTGGGACCTCGATCATCACGCCCACCTGTGGTGGCTTAATAACAAAACCCTCACTCAAAAGTTCGTGCACTACCCGGTCAACTAACAGTTTAGATGCACGCAATTCCTCCAATGTCGAAATCATAGGCAATAAAACACGCAAATTATTTAGCCCAACCGAGGCCTTCAGCATTGCTCGCGTCTGTGTAAGAAAAATTTCAGGATGATCGAGAGTGACCCGAATACCGCGCCAACCAAGAAATGGATTCTCTTCGTCGATCGAGAAATAGGGCAGGCCCTTGTCTCCACCGATATCGAGCGTACGCATGACAACAGGCATCGGTGAATAAGTAGCCAACTCTTCACGGTACTCAATCTCTTGTTCATCTTCTGTAGGAAAGCGTGAGCGGGAAAGAAACGCAAACTCAGTTCGATACAAGCCAACCCCATCAATCCAACTACGCTGCCTCTCTAACAATTCACCAAACGGACCAGAATTCAGTAATAAATGAATTCTGTAGCCATCACTTGTAGTGGCTGGTCCGTCGCTGATCCTAAGTAACTCTGAGGCCAAATTCTCAGCGTCACGAACTGCATATTGATATTCTTTTAAGATCATTTCGGATGGCTCTATCACCACCTCACCTCGCCAACCATCAACTATCATCTTCACACCAGATATGTCAGCAAGCGGCAAATCAACGGCTCCCATAACAGCCGGGATCCCTAGACTTCGGGCGAGAATTGCGACATGTGAATTAGCCGATCCCTTAACTGAAACAATACCAAGCAACGAGCCCGCGTCCATCTCTCCAAGCATTACCGGAGTTACATCTTCAGCAACCAAAATAGCATCGTCGGGATACTTCAGTAATTCATCACCATAACGAAGTAACTTTGATAAAATACGTCTCCCAAGATCCTTAAGGTCTGTACCGCGTTCTTTGAGGTAGGGATCTTGCATCGCCTCAAACCGAGTGACTAAATCAAGGACTACATGCTTCAATGCTGTAGGTGCATTTTCTCCAGAACGAATCCGCTGACAGACCTCACCGCCCAAAGTATGGTCCTCGAGCATCCTTAAATAAGTATCGAAAAGAACCGTTTCCTCATGCTGCAGATGACCCGACAGCGACTCTCCGATCCTCTCGAGTTCGACTTTAACCTCCGCCAAAGCAGCCTGAAATTCGCCAATATCATGATCAGGATTGTCTGTTTTTCCATCTTTTACATGCTTAAGATAGGCCGGAGGCTTGCGTACAACCGCGGTTCCAATTGTTATACCCGAAATGCCAGCAGCGCCTTTAAAGCGAATATCTTTTGGGTTCTCACCAGTATCAGTTTGCAAATATAACCGACCAGAGATTTTGGCATGTGCGATCAACGCGGATAGCTGGGCTGCAACTGTGACCAGGAGTGCTTCTTCATCACCGCTAAAGCGTCTTCGCGTTGTTTGCTGAACAACAATAATCCCCAGCGTTTCTCGTTGGTGTACGACTGGCACACCTAAAAAAGACTGAAAAATCTCTTCTCCTGTTTCCTCTAAAAAACGAAATGCCGGATGTTTCGGGGCATCCTCGAGATTTAAAAGTTTCCCACGCGTACCAACGGAACCAACGAGGCCCTCGTTCTTGCAAAGGCTCGCAATACGAACCGACGAAGGATTTAAACCATCAGTTGCCATTAAAAGCCAACAGCCTGTCTTATCGTCCAACAAATAAATCGAGCACACACCAGTCTGCATGGTCGCTTTAATGCGCGTAACAATAATATTGAGAGCATCGTCTAGGTTCTCGGCTTCGGTCACCGCCTGAACGAGGCGTCTTAGAATATCTAGCATGCCACTGATCTGATCTGTCGCAGCCCCAGCAACCGGTCCATTAATGCTTTACGATAAAAATCACGCTTGAAGGAAATGATTTGACTCAATGGATACAAATAACTGACCCATTGATGAGGCTCAAGCTCGGGGTAGTAAAAGGGTCCTTGAGCACAAAAAGGCGGCAGCGTTGCTTCTGGCGAATACAAATTTGCTTACCTCTTGAACGAATCAATGATCTCGGCAGGCGATACCGAAGCCAATCGGAAGTTTGTGCTAACAAGCATACGGTGTTACCAGAATTTCTAAGCTCGTCGTATAATTCACGATACAAAGTATCATCAAAATTTTCTCCGCTTTTGATGCCACCTTGAAGAAACTGCCAATATTCGTCTCCGCGACGCCGAGCCCAAAGGACGGAGCCAGTTGGATGTGCGAGAACGATTTCCACATTTATCCGAAATCCGTTCTCATCAATCATGACTTGCAACTCACCTAAAACCTTCGCATTCTGTCAACTTTTAGTCTATGTCTCAATCTAATATGGGAACTTTATGCAACTAGCCATTTTCGATCTTGATCATACCTTGTTGCCTTTTGATAGCGATAAATCTTGGAACCAGTTTCTTATCGATCAAGGTGTGGTTAGTACAAAATACTATCAAGAAGCGAACGAACGATTTTACCAGGATTATCTGAATGCAAGTCTCGACATTCGAGCATATCAACGCTTTGCATGTGAGATTTTGCAAAAAAATGGACTAGAAACGGTCACTCTCTGGCGTACTGAATACATAAAAAAAATCGTGGAGCCACAAATTCAAAGGAAGGCCTGTGAATGCATTGCAAACTACAAGGAAAAAGGATTTCTAACGCTCATCATTTCTGCAACCAATACATTTATCCTGGAGCCCATCGCCCTACTGCATGCTGTCGATGCATATCTTGGCTGTGAATTTGAAGTGCTCAATGGGAAATATACTGGCGAGCTAGTTGGAGTGCCTACTTATAAGGCGGGCAAGGTTAAAGCGCTGGAGTCATGGCTTAAGAAAAAACAAATCAGCCCCACAGCCATCCATTTTTTTTCTGATTCAATAAACGATAGAGCGCTTTTAGAACATGCAGACCAATCATTTGTGGTCAACCCAGATAAATCACTAGCGCAACTCGCAGACCAGGCTAAGTGGCCGACGATAAATTTTTCAGATTGACTTCGAAAGCCCCTGAAAAATTAGTATATTTCACGTAATAAGAATGTATAAAACAAAATAAGAGCTCAGAAAGTGGTAAATACTTTATTCAATTTGATAAAGATCCCGCAGCGAAGGCTTTTATTAAACGGATCGACGACTAATGACATTCAAGCCAAAATTAGTTGAATCAGGCAGAACACGAGGAGTGACATTTATCGCATCTGGTTTAGAAGGGGTTTATC
>TARA_B110000305_G_scaffold161137_1_pt1 | contig 21884 bp, 20 predicted proteins | sample TARA_B110000305 | Tara Oceans TARA_B110000305 (sample SAMEA4397930) | marine metagenome | biome: Polar Biome; feature: [SRF] surface water layer (ENVO:00010504); material: water (ENVO:00002006), including particulate matter (ENVO:01000060) such as... | depth 5 m | reverse complement strand
AATATAAAAGTGTGCATATATACATGGATGATTTGTTCTGAAAATTTATTAAATGAAAGTGATTGTGAAATATATGTACCGATAACTGATTATGATACAAATATTAACAAAATACATTTATTATATTCTAACATGGAACATTATGATTTATTGTTTCCATTATAATAAAATTGATATATTAATATAAAAATATATTAAGTATTATTGTAATATGAATAAAATGATTTCTATTGAAGGTAATATAGGGTCTGGTAAATCAACATTGATTGACAAGTTAAAACAACAACTAAATGATATATCATTTATAGATGAGCCTGTTTCTGAATGGAAACAGATTAAAGACAAAAAAGGAGATGATATTCTTAGTAAATTTTATAATGATCAAGAAAAGTACGCATTTCCATTTCAGATGATGGCGTATATATCTAGACTTGCGATGGTTAAAAAATCAATAAAAGAAAACAAACAACATATGATATCAGAACGAAGTTTATATACTGATAAATATGTATTTGCGAAAATGTTATATGATGATAATAAACTAGGAGAATGTGAATATCAAATTTATAATAAATGGTTTGAAACCTTTTCTGATATCTCAGAATTGACTCATATTATTTACATAAATACATCTCCTTCTACCTGTTTTAAGCGTGTAAATCTACGTGCTAGAGAAGGGGAAGATAAAATATCTTTTGAATATCTAAGTAATTGTAATGATTATCATAATGAAATGATAAAACATTTTATAAATAACAATATATCGGTTATTGAATTAGACGGTGAAGAAAATGTATTTGATGATAATACAATAACAAATTGGGTTAATAAGATTAAAGCATTTATTTCAAATACAAATAATGATGTACATGAAATATCTATAAATATTTAATCTATCCAAGTTTTAATTTGTAGAACAATAAATTTGTAATGGAAAATAAAAATAAAACTCCTGTTAATAACAATGTGCTCATTTTATGTTTTTTTAGTAAAACGATACCTAAATATATTCCAAATATACAAGCTATTGTATCTCCTATACTATTTGCTAACGAATTATTATTTTTATATTTTTTAATAAATGGATCATCCATATAACATATTTTAAAAAGATGTGTTAAATTTTGTTTAACGGTATAATGAAAATATTTTTTAAAATATAGAAATAAATCTGTCGTTTCATATATTGTATGAATAAATAGAATAATAATACCAATATAAAAGTATGATAATTTATTAAATAAAAATTTTAAAAGAATAAGTAAGGATAATCCGAACAATAAATGAACAATAAAAAATGGGGTAATAACTGTCCTCGGATAATCAACATCGTCTATATAATATATAAACTTATCTCCAATTATTTCATCTAATGTTAACATAATATATATTAATATATTATAATAAAATTAAAATGAATTATTTATTTGATTATATATGATAATCCTATTAAACTACTGTACGATAAATATTCTAAGCTAGCACCTCCTCCAGTAGAAACATAATAGAAATTATGATTAAATTTATTGGTAAAGCACGCTGTATCTCCTCCACCTATTATAATTTGTTTATTCTTACTCATTAAAATATTAATTAAACTAACACTACCATGTTTATAAAGGTCATTTTCTACTACTCCTAGTGTTCCGTTCCAAAAAATAACGTCATATTCATCAATTAATTCATTAAGTTTAACTATAGATTGCATACCGATATCAAAAAACCATTCATCGGGTTCTAAATCATATATTGTTTTATATTTTGGAGTTGATGTAATATTATCACTACATAATCCATCTGACATTAGATATACATTGGCTTTATTATTATTGAGGTCATTAATGTATCTTGTATATTTGTCATCTTTTAAAATACTATTAATGTTTCCACCGGCTATGTATATACCATCAACCTTTTTAGAGAGATTATCCAATAATGGCAATTTATCATCCATTTTGGCACCACCCATAATAGCTAATATTTTTTTATTATTAATATTATTTGTAATATCTGATAGACACTCAATTTCTCTTTTAATTAAATATCCGTATCCCCATTTCGAAATAGGTGGTGCTGTAATACTCATATGGTCGCGATGACATGAAGCAAAGGCATCGTTTAAATATATATCTCCTAATGTTAAATACTTACTTTTATGTGTATCATAATTAATATCATTAACACAAGTTTCGCAATTGTAAAATCTAATATTTTCGAGTAAATATATTTTATTATCTGTAAACGTTTCTTTATGTAAATCAATAACAGAATAAATTTCTAAGTTTACATTTTTAAGATAATCATTAATATCATTTAAATAAGTTTTATAGCTATATTGATCTTCTTGATTTTTTGGTCTTCCAAGATGACTTACAATAATAATATATTTAGGATTCTGTGATAATATAAATTTAATAGTTTTAATAGTAGATTTAATTCTAAAAAAATCTTGTATTTTTCCGTTTTGAATAGGTACATTCCAGTCTAATCTTAAAATAACACGTTTTTGTTTAAATTGTATATTTTCGATGAAATATTTGTTGTAATGTAAATTGCTATTTTGATTGTTATATTGTATCATATGATTTAATAATTGTGTTACTTTATACGAGTAAGCCCATTCGTTATCGTACCATATAGATAATTTAAATTGATTTTTTTGCATAGCAAATGAAGCATTTTTATCGATAATACATGAACATGATGTAGTCATAAAATCACAACTAGTATTGAATGGATTTTCACTGACTTGAATATGTTCATGTGTTTTAAACTTATCTATTAATTCATCAAATGAAACATTTTCATTTAATGTAACATTCAAATCAATGAAACTTACATTTGATACTGGAACTCTAACTGATGTTCCGTGTATTTTTCCCGAAAGTTCTGGTAATATTTTATCAATTGATTTAGATGCGCCTGTTGTATGAGGAATGATATTATTAAATAACGATCGTGTAGTTCTATTTTTAAATTTTACAGTATCTACAGATTGTTGAGACGATGTTGTGGAGTGAACCGTTATAAAATTACCTTCTTTAATAGAATAATTATCATTCATTATTTTTAATATTGGTATTAACGCGTTACTTGTACATGAGACATTGTTAACAATATGTTCGCCTTTATAATCTTCATGATTTCCATGTACCATAAATGAAGGCGTATTATCTTTAGCTGGAGCACACATAATAAAATAATCACTATTATGTTCTTTAGCTTTTTCATATGTTAAATAAACCCCTGTTGCGTCAATTACATAATTTACACCATGTTGTTTCCAATTTAAATTTTTGGCATTTCTAGAATTTAATAAAGTAATAATTTTATTATTTATTTTAAATGTGTTATCATTTATAATAGTAATATTAAAATCCCTATCGTATTTATGTATACTATCGTTTTTTAAATACGTTTCAATATTATTGATGTTAAAATCAGGAACATTAATAGTAGTTATGTTAGCATTTTGTTGAATTAATTGTAAAAATATTATTTTTCCTATTCTTCCGAATCCGTTAATCCCTATATTAGCCATATAATATAACAAATATATTATATAGTAGCAACAAAATAATTTCAAATATATAAATTATTACATACAATCAGTTTGATTCATTACAGTAGGAGTATTGTATTTTTTTGTAAAACCAAATTCTTTTAAAGAATATAGTACATCTGTATTATATAATTTATAAAACGATTCTACGTTTCTTGTGAGAACAAATAATGACAATGCTTTATCATCTGAAACTATAGCATAATCATACAAATCATCTACAATAGGTCCTAGTTCAAGTACCCAATAAGGTGCATCTGGTTGACCATTTAACTTAACTGTAAGATAACCACAACAATCATCGTTTTTATAAAATGCGTATCCAGTGATTGATTCTATTTCATTGTTTTGATTTAATTGTTGGTTAAAAACACTTATTTTGTCTTCTTCTGTATAAGAATATTCAGCTGTAGAACATTTACCGTTTCCTTGAAACAATTTATTAAAATTGTCTGCGTATACTTGATACCATTTTCCTACGTAACGATCAATATTTAATTCATCAACCGCTTTATATTCTTTGGCACAACATTGTAGAAAGAAAAATGCAAAAATACAATAAGTAATATACATCTATTATATATTATATAAAAATACTCTTTAACTCGTTTAATAATTAATATAGCAAATATATGTACACTTATATGGTAGCGAAATAATATAATTTATCTATAAATATTATCAGTAAAAAACAATGTCCATGAAATAGGGTTTCCTTTATCATATTTGTATTTTGCCCATGACCATTTTTTTGATGCGTCCATTATATTATATGATAAACTAGTTGAATCAAAATTAGAATTATTATAATTTACATAATGTATATAGGGTTTGAAATTTATATAATTTACATAATTTATGTGTACAGAAACTGTACTTGTTCTTGTACCGAGAAATATACTACTATTTTCACATATTAATTTATCGATAATAAATTCTGCTACATTTGTATTTTTATAATAATGAATAAGTTCATTTTTATTGTAAAACTCATGAGGAAATTTAATGTTATGTGTTTGTTTCAATTGTTTAATTACTACATGTTCATTATGATCACTCATTATAACAATAGGTAATTTATGATAATTATTATGATTAAGCCAATTAGTCAAGTTGTTATAAATAATATTCGATTCTCTTTCTAAAAAGTGTTTGCTTTTATTGAAATCTCCGAATCTAAGATGAATAGCGATATATTTATTAGGTAATTGTATGTTTTGATATATATTCATAATGTTTGGATTGTATTGTGTGAAATGAAATGAAATAGAGTTCATTAATTGATAATTTATAGATGTAGTATAAAAATTATAAAATATACGAGAAGCATTACTGTGATTAAATTGTATATATTTTTTGCTATAATCAAATAACACATCTAAATGAGAAGATATATCGATTCTTTCGTGAGCAAATTCATGAATGTCTTTTTTATAAATATCATTTCTGAATTGTGTATCAACATAAAAACATGACGAAATATGTTTTGGAAGTTGGATTGTATATATAACTTCGTCAGTTTCAAAAGGTTTATTAATAATAATTTCGTGCCCAAAAGGAAGTAAATGAGTTATGTCATTTACATAATCAAAAATATTACCATATGACCAATTAGGTAAACCACATGCGGCAATGGGATGTTTAATTAGAATAATCAACTTTCTTTTAAAAAAATTAGACATAAATATACCAAGCTCTAGAGAGAATATCTGGTTACATAACCCAACTCCATTAACACCTCCAAATAATGTAAATAATAAAACAGTATCATTGTTATTAATAATATTAATATTGTTAAATTGATTTATATTTAAAAATACATTTTGTATATGATTTATCATAACAGAAAAGTCTTCATCTGAAATATATCTATATACTTGATGACAGCCTACAGGGTTTTCATTAAAAACTTGTTCAACCGAAAAACTTTTATGAATATCACTATTAATAGGAGGAAATATTAGATTTTCTTGTGAGCAAAAATACCCATCTTCCGCTACGGAAAATTCGGATGATGTATTTAAGATTTCAGTAATAGTTTTATTATTATATCTATGACATGCTTTGATCATAGCGGATACGCGTCTTAATGAAAATCCTCCATTTCCTGCGCAATATTTAACCCATTGATTATTTATAGACCATGGTGCGCCAATATAATCATAATCAAAATAAATATCGTCTATTTTTCTTAAAATTAGTGCGTCGGTTTGGTATATTAATACATGTGAAAAATCACTAAAATAATTCCAGAACGATGGCATTTTAAGCATAGTAGAATATATATTTCTAGTTAAATTGTTATGTTTCGTATTAATAATTTTAACATTTTCCCAATTTTGAACCAATGTATGTATGTATTGTACATTTGTATTTCCACATACGATAGTTAATCCAATTTCATTACTATTATACACATGTAATAACGCATTAAGAACATATTTAATTTCTTCCATAATTCTATATTCAATTAAGCATACAGTAAGTTTACCAGAATTATTAAATGATATTGTTTTATTTATATCAGGTGAAGGTATTTGTTTAATTAAATTAAAATAAGTTTGTTTTCTCTCATTATAATTATTCATATATATATATATTGTAATAATAATTATAATGAAATTTAGTGTATTACTTGTTACAGGCATCTTTTTCTCCCATACGTGTACCTAAATTATTCATAAAAGGTATAAAAATATGTGTATCATTATCTTGATCAGGAAATCCAAGTGGTCTATTATTTTCTTTGTCGCGCAAATTCCATGCTGGTTGAGTAATGAAACTATCTTGTATATTGAATGAGGCATGTGAATAATTCATTTTACTTTTGTTAGGCTCACTAAAATATGAATCTTTACAGGTAGTTGTTTCTCTGACTAGGGGTCTATCAATATTTAATAGTGAATTTTCTACACCTATGAAATCATTGACACGATTAGCTCCCCATAACTGCATACGAATATGTGGATCCTGAACAAATGGAACATCTAGTCCATTACCTGGTACATTTAAAACATGTCTACCTACATCTGTAGATTGCTGTAAATTTTTATATATTCTCAACGGATCATTTTTAATATTTGTACTAGCCATTATATAATTATAATATATAAAAATATAAAATAATTATATCTTTAAGGTAAGTGTCTTTGATTTTTTTCAATAGTAATTGGTCTGGGCATTAATACGGGTGTTTGTTGAATAAGTGTTAATTCCTTCATATGTTTACTATCAGGTTGCTCCATAATTCTAGGTTTTTCTAAATCATTAGCACCAATTCCAAAAAGCTGCGATTCCACATTAACATAATTATATGTTAAATCGCTTGCTGGAATATGTGTAGGCATGTATCCAAATCCTGGTAATTTAGGATCATAATTATGTCGTGAATATTTATAATTTTGATGCTCAGTAAAGCGTGATGATTTATTTTTTTCCAAACAATAATCCTCTTTAGAGTTTTTGTTTCTTGTAGACGCCATAATATTATATCTAAATATAATATTTATATAATATTTATTTGTTAACATTATTATCACGGTTTAATTCGCGCGATGGTAATCCTCCACGAACCCATCCATTATGTGTTCCTTCAACTAAATATGCTGGATTTGTGATTTTCTCTTCAATTTCATTAATTAAAGGTGTGTTGCTATATTGAATATAAGACTCTTCACTTACAGGAAACAATGATTTTTTATTTTCAATATGTTCCTCACCAAGATAAAGTGTATTTTCAACATCAATATTACTAGAACCTTTACCTAGATAAGGTATTGTCATATATTGTCTTTCTCGTAATGCAAGTTTATTATGAGGATGTGTGCCTTTACTTCCTAAAAGTAATTTATTACTTTGATCGACATAACTGCCTTCTAAACCTGTAGTATTTTTACCACCGGTATAATTTATACCGTTTGAAAGTGCTATATTAAGCGTGGGGTCCATATTATGTCCTTTACCTAAAATTGTATAATCTAAATGTCCTTTGTTTTGTATTTCTGTTTGTGATAAGTAACATTGATCCTCACCCAATCCTGTTAATTTATTAAACATATAATCAGAAGTATTTGTCATTATATTATATTATAATAAATAATAATATAATAATAATATTAAATATAGGTTTATAAATGACTTTTATGCAAATGTATTGAATTTTGTAATAATGAATGTTTATCGCCGGTTTTACCTGATGACATATCACCATAGCAATATTCGGCAAACCCATGTTGATCATTAGGAACTGTAGTATTGGCTGTCGTGTAAAATTGTCTCATAGATCTATCGAATTCCATATTTTCCCCTAAATCTCTAAATAATTTATCGTTAATATTATTAATATCCGAATTTTGTTCTTGAATCATTTTTTTAACAGATTCATTTATTTTACTAATAGTTGGTTCTTCATATGACATTGCTGCTTGCTCGCGTTTCGGATTATCTCCAATGATGACATTATTTAATGGATTAATAGATGTATTATCGCTTTTAACACTATGGTCTTTATTTTTTTTAGAATTTTGAAAACCTTCTTGTTTGTTGTATAAAATAAGATAGATTAATGCTAAAGAAACAATACCGCTAATTATATAGGATAATTTGTTTGTTAATAAAAATGCTAAAATAGTAATAATAATAATTAATCTAGTTATAGCATTTATTTTGCGCGTCTTACTCATACTTGATTTTGGTAATATTTCAAATATATATTTTTCTTTTATTAAAATTAATGGATTTTTTAACCAAATAACATCAGACATTATATATTGACGGGATAATTAATTTTACTTTTTATTTTTTTTCTTTTTCTTTTTCTTGTTGTTGTTATTATCTTTTACAATATTATCATCATTCTTTAAATCTAATGTTTCCATTAATTTATCAATATCAATGTTCCCATCAATATCACCACACCCAGATTGTTGAATGAATTCTTTTCTCTTTTTTTCAAATTCTTCTTGAATCAATTTATCTTCATTTACCTTCTTAACCTTTTCTTGTGCTTTTTTTCTTACACGATTAATTGCCTCTTGTTTTCGTAATTGATTATTCAGAGCACTTTTATTAATTTTCGTATTTTTTCCTAGACTTGGCATACCCATACTTTTTAATAACTGATCCATATCTTTCATTCCGGGCATACCCTGCATTTTTTTCATAATTTCTGTAGCTTCATTCATCAATTCACTTTCCTTAATATCGCCGCTTTTTATTTTACTATCTAATTTTCCACCAACTTTTTGTACCAAATTCATTAATTGTCCTGGATTAGACATTAATTTTTTCATAACATCTTCGCTATTGCCTATATCATTCATGTCAATATTTAATTCATTTGCTGTTTCCTCGGCGATTTCGGATGCTAATTTACCTAATTTTCCATCTAATAAGGATGATAAATGTTCTTGAACATTTTCAGGATTTAAAAATTCAGGCATTGTTTTTTCATCTGCTTCACCGCCCGTTTCGTTATTGTCATTAAATAATTCAAACAAATCCTTCATTGTACTTTCCATTTTTTCTTTCAAATCATCTTGGTTAAATGATTCAAATAGTTTGGCGGTGTCACCAAATAAATTTTTATCATCCAAATCATTTATTAATGAAAATAGAATTAACTGTAAATATTTCCATATCGTTTCTTTATGAGTATCAGTAATACCATCTATATACCATATATCTTTAATATGTAATGATGGAAGAATTTCAAAATTTAATTCAGTTATGATTGTATCCTTTTTATATAATATATCAAAAAATTGTTGTGGGTAATTTTCTTTACAATGTTTATATAATGTTTCGATTTGTAATTGATCATCTTTAAAATAAGATGAAACTACTTCTTTAAATTCAGGAAATGACCTCAACAGATCCTTAACGAAGTCAGCTATAATTTTTTCAAATTTTTCACTTTCATTACAATCAATATTATGAGGTTCATCTGTTGTTTCTTTGTGGGTTTCTTTTGTGTTCTCATCATCACTTATTTCTTCTTTATATTTACCATCACTTGTATCCCTTTGAATCACATTTTCTTCTTCTATAGATTGAACTTCCATATTATTTAATTAATAACATATATATTTATATTGTTAATTAAACTAATTATTTACCGTATAATAAAGATAATTTTGTTAAATTTGTTATATATTTCATTGCGGTTTCTTTATCGTCGTTATGTAGATTTTTCAAAGGAGAACGTAGTCTTTCAATTACCTTTAATACTTCGTCAGAATCTTCCATAACTGTTAAATCACTAGAATAATCTTTATTTAAAAAAAAATCTATACCACCTTCATCTAATATTTCATTTTGATATGGAGTAGCAATAAAATCCCTCCATACAATTATGATAAGTCTTGGATTCATTTTTTTAGCCAATAATAATGTTTTTTTACAAACTAATAAATCGGTATCATATGGAAATAATTGTAACACATCTTCTATAAATTCAAGAAATTGATTGTTAAAAGCTGCTAAATATGGATTGGCAGACATAAATATTTATTTATATATATACTGTAATTTATTTTTATATACATATTTAACTTAATTATTAATTAATCCTAAACAATACTTCCGCTGACAGGATTGTTGTGTTTGGGTATATCATTTTCTCTCTGTTCTATGAATTTATTCATACTATTTTCATCATTTGATGTTATTCTAGTAGACACATAATTTTCTGGTGGAGTGGTAATAGAATCGGTATAATCTATAGCTACATAATTATGCATTTGTGATACCCCTCCATTTCCTTTTGCATTCATTTCTGACGGGTCTGTAGTAACAAAACTATAGGTGTCTGATGTAAATGAGTTATAATTTAATGAAAAAGCATAAGGCTCATCGTTATTATTTGATAATTGTTTTTCATGATTACGAATATAATTATATATACTATTACCCTCTAATAATAAATTTCCCCTAGAAAATAAAATCATAGCTGGAACACTTTTCACTATATCTGGCATTTTAATTTTTTTCCCAGTTTCTAATACAATGTATATAGCGTTGTTGTGTTTTATTCGTTTATCTACACATATAAAATATATATTTTTTTTGATACTTGATTTAGTTGTAATGGTTAATAATTCCTTACAATGTTTACAATAATTACTATAATATAATACATCCATAATTATGTATTATAATATAAATTCTTTCTTTAAACTTTATTTAATAAATTTTTACAGTTTTTTACTATTCCTCCTTTGTTTTCCTCCTTTTGTTCTTCCCTTTGTTTTTTTTTCCTTTTTATTAGTTCGTGTTTTTCTTCCTTTGGATTTTTTTAAACTTTTTCTTAATAATTTCATTCGCTTTAATTTTTTACCACCGATATTCACTTGTTTAGTCATAGGAATTCCGTTTTCCATAGCAGTATCAAAACGATTTTTTCCTAATTCTTGTTGTCCAAGTTTACGCTGTGTTGATTCGCTGTAAAATCCAGGCATTTGTCCTTCAACAATTCTTCCTAAAATCATATCACGTTCACGACCAGTTGTATTTCTGAGTTCCTTTACTAACCCTTTATATTTATTTCTCGTATCTGGCCGGGTAAATTCAAAACCTAAATGTTTGTAATATGGTATTACTGTATCAACTGATGATAAACGGACTTCTGATATATTTAATTGTCTTGCTAATTCAAATACTTTATGTATTATTGATTTTCCACCTAGCTTGGATGCCGTAGATCGTGTTTTCATATTATGAAACCCTATATTACAAATAAGATCAATATACAAAAAGGATTTTTTTTCCTTATCTACCATTTTAAGTACAGATGCGAATCCTCTGATTGCGTTAGGATGTTCGCTATAATAATGAACAATTAAATAATCAGCTTTCTCAAAAGATTCATCAATAAATTGCTTATTAATTTCACCTTGACATAAAGATTCCTTCTTAACGGAAGGATCTATAATATATTCCAATATATCATCTATTTCACTGTCTTCCTTATCATATAAAACGATACGCGAATTTATATCATGTGTATTATTCATTTTTATAATATATATATATATTATAATTTCAATTTAGCTAAATATCTTTGATAACTTCCGTTTTTAACATCAACGCCTCCAGCATGTGGTTGATCACGATCACTTTGATTGTTCCAAGGTTTGTTATAATTTACACACGGAGAACATGTGGAGGTTATTGTATGTGTTTTTAATTTATCACTATTGTCAGATGATGACATAGCACCATTTGTATTTAAAATACTAGTCGATTTACCATTAACAGAATAACACATACTTTTTTTTCTACACAATGTAGATGGTTCCTCTGTATTACATGTTAAGAGATAGTTATTATTATTAGATATTTCACTAACCGTGGTTTGAACACTGGTTCCGTTACATAATTGTGGATTGAACGTTTTTTGATTTAATAATTCATACAATCTATCAGACTGAGATTTTTTATAAGAAATATCATTATGAGTTTTGTTAGACATAATTATATAATATAATTATATTTAAAATTGAAATAAAATATAAATATAATTATATATCATAAAAATATGGAAAGACAATTAAATCCTCAAATTGACAATATATTTCTAGATAACGATAAATTGGAATTTACGTTAAAAAATATAGATGTTACTATTGCTAATACATTAAGACGCGTAATTCTATCTGATATAGAAACATTTGTATTTACAACTTATCCTTATGATAAGTGTGATGCGATTATCGAAACAAATACTACTAGATTAAATAATGAAATATTAAAACAGCGACTTAGTTGTATACCTATTCATATTAAAGATGAATCATTTCCATATAACAATTTTAAATTAGTTGTAGATCAAGAAAACACAAGTAATATTACAGAATATGTAACTACAGAACATTTTAAATTATATGATACTGTAACTAACTCTTTTATGCCAGAAACAGACCTTCGTAAAGTATTTCCAAAAAATGAAAAAACAAATCATTTTATCGATTTCTCTAGATTGCGTCCTAAAATATCAGAAGAAATTCCAGGAGAACAATTAAAATTTACATGTAAATTAAGCAAAGGAAAAGCTAAAGATGACAGTATGTTTAATGTAGCATGTAATTCATCTTATGGATATACACCAGATAGAGTAAAAATAGATGATATGTGGAATGTTAAAGAAAATCAATTAAAAAAGGATAATATTTCGATTGAAGAAATAGAATATATTAAAAATGATTGGTATAATTTAGACGCAAAAAGAATATTTATACCGAATAGCTACGATTTTAACATTCAAACGGTCGGAGTGTTTACACCATATGAATTAGTTAAGTTGGCGTGTAAATTTATGTATAATGAATTTAATGATTTTAAATCAACAAATTATCAAATAAATACTTCTGATGTAACTATGGATAATTCATTTGATATAATACTATTTAATAAAGACCATACATTTGGTAAATGTTTAGAATATCTTCTTTATTATAAATATTATGAAGGAGATCAAATATTATCTTATTGTGGATTTCAGAAAAAACACCCACATGATGAATATAGTATAGTAAGATTAGCATATAAAAATGAAGTTGAACAAGATACTATCATTAAAAATCTAAAGGAATCGTGTAGTTTGGGTGCTCAGTTATTTAAAGATATGGAGCAACTATTTATTGAGTAAATATTACTATAATGAATTATTTTATGTATTATTTTTTTAATTTGGTGAAAATTGATTTATAATTATAATTTTTAACTTTATAATTATAAAATTTATGGAGATTATTCAAAGATATTTAAATGATGATGTATTAAATATCGTAAAAGATTATGTTTGTCAATTAGAACATCGCGATAAATTTTCAGAAACTTTAAATATAATTATTAAAGAAGCATATATATACACTTATAAATATATATATCGTTCATTTTATTTAGAACATATAATAGGTAGAGATGAATGTATACGTATGTTTTCGGTATTTGAACAATGTAAATGTTGTGAAAAACATCAAATTAATAAGCCTAATATGAAAGATTTACTAAATGGGTATCTACCACCATATAGTACATCTTATTCTTATAATAAAATATGTGATTGCCCCTGTAGACATATTTGTAGAACAATATGTAGAGAATTAAACGATGTGGAATGGATAGATATGTTATCAGATGAAGAATTTAGTGATGAAGATTGGCCTGACGATTTAAGTATATCGTAACTAAATAGAGATACAATGTAAAAAAAGTGTTTAATTAATAATTAATTTAAAATTTTAAATACTACTACATGTTCTATCTATCTATCTAGGTTTTATTTATTTTTTAAATAGTCTTTCTATGTTCGTAATTAATTGAACTCATAAGTACTGCTTCTGGAATTGTTTTCAAATATGTTTCAACTGTCTGAATGTTAGTAGGTGTTCGTGTTTTTAAATACGTATCATGAATTGAAAACATGTGATTTTTATATTTTGGTGCATATTCACCCAATGGTTTAACGTGCTTTAAATAACAATCATTAAAATTAGTAAAGAGATCGTTTTTGAAGTTAATGATTTTAGCTTCGTATAAGTTAAAATCTTCTTGATATTCTGGAAAGAAATCTAAAAATTCATCAAGTTTATTTTGTTTCCGCAAGGTTAGATAATGAAATTCCATTTTTGCCTGATTTCCGCGAAGTTTTTTTAATTCCTCATAACAAGGATTTCTCATTTTAGATCTATTACCTGTGTTTACATTAAATATATTGACTCCCATTAGTATATAGTCAGTATATGGCATAGCAAATTTTTCTTTCAATTCATTTTTAGAGGTAAACGAATAAATTTCAGGATATTTAACATTACTGTTTGTTATTTTATAATCAATAATCATATTGATATGATCGGGATATGATTCACTAGAACATTTATATGTAGCAATTAAATATAATTGATTTTCATTAATTGGATTAATAATTCTATTTTCTTTATGTTTCATGACAAATGAATACGAATATTCTTTGTTTAGCGTATCCAATTGTAAATTACTGTCTTGACAACATTCATCAAACATACATCTAAACGTTTTAGGTTTGTTTTGACCATTCATATAAAAGCTATTGTATCCACCAACAGTACTTTTGGTTGAAATGTGCCATTCATTATTACAGTGAAATAGATTAATCATAGTTCCTTCAATATATTCTTCGGCTCTAGTATCAGATTTAAGATTATCTCCGTCAAAACAATCGTCTATATTTACCGACGATAGTGGTGAAAATCCTACCATGTTTCCATCAGGTGAATAAACAATTGATCTGATATTAAAGTCTTTACTTTTAAATACTTTAAATCCATTTCTAGCATCAATGCTTTTAATTTGTTCTTCCGTTTGGTTCATATGAACTTCAATCATCTTAAACATATTTTCTTCGTAGTTGCTCATTTTGATATTAATACTTGTAAGTTGAGAAAAATATTATATCAATTTTTTTAATATTAAAATAAGAATTGCATAAAAATTTCTGATGTATTTATAAGATGGATACATCGAATGATACATTAAATAAAATAAATATATCACTAGGCGATATAGTTAGAATAATATCTCCTAATAACAGTCAATATGATAACAAAATATTTTATGTTGATTATATCGACGATAAAATTATAGAAATCATTAATAAAGATGAAGAATATATCTTATATCTAGGAGAAAGTGGACATTTGACCGATTTTTCTATAAAAGAAATACACATATTGAAGCATAATAACGGTATAGGTTATTCAAAAATAAATAAATTAGAAACAAATACATGGATTGATATAAAATTTGGAGGTGATGTTCCTGGATTTGTAACAGGAATGATTACAAATGTAATTGAGGATATGATAGAAATTAAACGATACCCTCAAAATGATATATTTTTTATAGATTTTGCTTATAAAGGAATACCCAGAGATATAAATATAGAATATATACAAATTCGCGACGAACCCCTTTCTATTGATTTAAATGAGAGTGACAATAAAAAACAGGATGAAGTTACAGTAGAAGATGAAGATAAACCAGAGGAAAATGAAGATAGCGAAATTAAATCAAATGAAGATAAATCAGAGGAAGATGATTCATTTGTTAATGATGTAATGAATGACAATTTAAAGAAGAGTATTTTTCAATATGAAGACGAAATCCCTCCAGATGATGAAATAGCTGAAGAACAATATAATGATATCGATATTGAAAATAATGATGATATTCTTGAGATGGTTACACAATATGTAAACGTAGTTGAGAGTAAAAAACGGTTTACAATAGATGAACAAAAAAGTGATATGGTAAATAAATTTCTAGAAAAAGAACCATCATATAAAGTAACTAAAGAAACAATTGATATGGTAAATAAACAAATATCTCGTTATGTTGAACTAAGAGAATTATATTCATTATTTGATGAAAATAATAATCCTCATAAATTAAAACATATAGGTAACAATTATAATGCGTTAGAGGAGATGTTTTACAAAAATAGTTCAAAATTTTATGGTATAATACCAATATCTACGTTACAAAAGGTTATATATGATTATCATATAGATGATATAAATATCGTTAATCGTGATTTTAATGAAGAACTTAGTAATGATATATCAGAACATGATAATTATATTAATAATAATATTAGTTATTTGGAATATATGAATATGTTAGGAGATTCATTAATTCCTTATAGAAATTTAAATAAAGAATCTACTTATGAATTGAAATTACATAATAATACAATGTCCGTAATTGATAATGATGGAGTATACGAAGTACCTTGTTTATCAGGTACTGGAGAAGATATGGTGTCTGATAAAGATGTAAAATATTATATACAATCATTTACAAATGGATTAACCTTTAATAAAAAAAAAATAATGTTAAGTGAAATAATGAATGTTAAAGGCATAATAACATTACCATTTAAATATTCAAATTTATCACGCATTGGATTATATAGTTCAAATATTCTAGAAAAAATTACATTATCAAATATAAAAATTAATTTATTTGAAATTTTTACAGAAAAATTAAAACTTAATACTAATTTAGTGACTGTTCATGATAATAATTTTGAAAATAGCAAAAATAACGAAAAGGTATTTACAACTGTTACCGAACATTTATTAGACGATGAAATTATAATTAATAACGATAATTATAAAAAATATTTTAAAACAGTAATACCTAATAGTAATGATGTAATTAAGTATATAACAAATAAGTATAAATATGTATCTTTGAATGAATACCTAAAATTAGCAGAATCTTATAATATTTACAGTTCAAACATACATTTTGTTCAATATAAAATTATATTAGATAATTTATATACAAATATAAATCAATTCTGGAGTGCTGTAAAAAACGAAAGGACTGTATTCAATAAACACAACAAAGAAATGAGGGTGTTTAAAAAGAATAATACAAATTTACTATTGAATCTGAATATGTCTGATGAATTTACAAAGTATTTTGAAAAAAATGAAAATGAATTTGTTTCCAATAGCGAGTTATTACATTATTTAAATCAATATGATGGTTATGATTTATTAATACAATTATTACGACAAAATTCACGTAAACTAATAAACGAAGTAAAAATAAATTATAATGAATTATTAGAGGATACTCCGGTTTCTGAAGAAAACAGTCAATGTAAAAGTTATATTATTTCAAAAAAATATAATGATTTAACATCATTAAATAATGATAACGATAAAGAGATTTATTATGATAAAGTGTATGATTTTACTGTATATGATATACTAAACGTTTACAGTAAAGAACAGGATAAAATGTCTAAAGAAGAGTTTGTTTTGTTTTTAAGGGACAAACTTGTTAAAGTAAATGGGATAAATGAGGAAAAAGCAATTACCTTAGCAAAAACTATAATTGACGGAAAAAAATTAGTTCAAGACGGTGATTATGCGATTTTACAAGAAATATCTGAAGATTTCGAGAATTTAAAAATCGAATATTATAAGCGTGAATCCAATAAATGGATTTATGATGAAGAAGCTACTAATAGTACAATAAAAAATGGTATGCCTATTAATAATAATTTATGTGAGAAAGTAGAATGTCATGAAGATGATAAAATAAAGGTATTAAACATGAATATTATAAATAGTAAAAAGGAAGAGGAAAAATCTAGAAAGATTAATAATGAAGATTTAGATATACATGCCGAAGGTTCAGTTACGTGTATACCTAATGAAGATAAAAATAAATCTATAAGAAAAAAACTACTAAATGTTATGATGGAAGAATTTAAACATCATGATTTAATTAATGAAGAAGAAATTGAAGCACAAATTATGATACAGCACAAAAATAATATTAAGTTACATAATATCAAAAAAACATATAAAAATCAATATCAAGCATATGCTGTATTACTCGGATCAAAATTAAGTGAATTAAATAATATTAAATCTCCAAATCTAAATAAATTAACATCAATATTCCAGATAGAAGATAGAAGTTATAAAAATAAAGAGTTGTTGTTATTTATACATAAATATACTCGAAAATCGATATATCCTGAAGATAAATATTGGTTTTATTGTAACGTAGCAAATGTAAAAATATTACCTACCTTTTATTTTGATATAGCAAAGGTAATTGTACAAAATAAATATTCGTTTGATAATATTGACTATCTAAATACCATTAATAAAATAATCAAAGAACGTGGTACCGAAAGTGGAAATAATATTGTAGATAAATATAGTGGAGAAACAATTGTTCAAAAAGGCTTCGATTTAGATGAAGGATATGATGAAGCTGGACATAGAATAAATACACGATCTGCTGTAGATAGAACTGTTGATAGAGATCTAGATGAATTAGAGGAAATAATTGACAGTATAGAAGATAAAGGGTTAAACAAAAATATAATAGATGATAGCGATAATGATAACGAGTTTAATAAAGTTAATACAAAAGAGTTTGTTTCAGCTATAATTAATTACTTAAGTTATGAATTAAATATTAATTTCGGAAGTCATAAAGAATATATAATATATAAAACGATAAGTATATTTGATAAATATAAAAACACGAAAAATGAAGAATATACTTTAGTATTATTAACAATAGCAATGTTTTTTGTTTCTGTTCAGTTATATTTACCCAAATTAACAGGTAAGTATATAAAAGTGAATGATTGTAAAGCATCATTTAAAGGTTATCCATTAGGCGATGAGACCGATTATAGTGGTATTGAATTTTTTTCATGTTTGATAGCAAAGAGAAAAAAATATATTAATAAAAAAATAAAGCAAAATGATGAAACAAAAATAAAAGAACAGCTTATAACTATTATAAAGTCGTTTATTATCGATAATATAAAAAATGATATAGTTGATATAAAATTAGCGGAAGCAGAGAAAGAAAGGATTTTAGATATTTTTACTACAAAGAATCTAACATTTCTACCACCATTAAAGAAATTTGATATTTCTAATAGACAGTTACAGAATAATCTCTCTACTATTAAATCTAATATTTCACGACAAAAGGAGGTGTTGTCCGATATAAACAATATTAAATCTAAAAATATAATATTTTCCTACGGAATTATTCAATTATTGAATGAACAAATAAAAAAACAAGAGTTGGCTTTACAAAATAATTCAACAAATGAATATTACCTTGAAAATTCATGTTGTTCTACTCAAACGCTAACAAATATTATTGATTTTGTTAGTGATAAAGAAACAGATATTATTCGATATATTAATATTATTAATGAGAATGAAACATATCTCAACCAAATTCGTAATTTACCTATTAATTATATAAGTAATGTTGATAATAAAACAATACAACCTGTAGAAACTAATGCTTACACAAATAAATCAGTTGAGCTCTTTTTTTTAACCCATACTGTTGAAGATAATGAATTTAGAGAAAAAACCTATAGTAAAATGATACAAGAATTAAATGAAATGTATGAGAATTCTACAAAAAAACAAATATCACGCCAAGATTCTGTAAATTATCATGATTTTTTAATAAGTGTATTTAGTAAATCAAATATATTAATAAGTACGTCTTCCGGTGAAAATAATGATGTATATACACAGTTCATTACATATTTAGAAAAAGCAAATAACATTACAGAAATGAAGGATATCATCATTGATAAAATAAATTTGACAAATGTATTAGATAGTAATATAAAAGACTTAAATAGTCAATATGTATTGTTTACAAACGATAAATCAAAATCAAATATATTTAATATTATATCAGAATTAAAATCAAATAATTCGATTCAAATGATAAAAAATATAATCAATAAATTTTTATATATAATACCATTATTAATAGTAAACAATAAGTTATTTCATACTAAAAAAGAATTAACACCTATTCACTGGAATATTTCGGATAGTCATAAAATAATGTTGGCAGAAATAATAAGGGGCGAATATAGTATATTAGATAAGTTTATAAATAACAAATCTATTATAAATTTACTTCCTAATATGATTCAAAAGTTTAAAGAACATGAATATTTAATAAAACAAATAAATGTATTATTTTTAAATTTTGATAATTTATTAATAGATGAAAAAATGGTAATTAAAGTATTACAATATGTATTTATGGATACAATTATATACACATTTAATATGGCAACCACAAATGAAGAAAAACTATTAATAAAATTATTAATAAAAGAATATTCTAGTTACATAAAATATTATACAAAGGAATTTAATCTTGACATTGAAGAGTTAAAGAAACGGGTTTTGAAATCAAAAGAACGGGAAAAAAATATAATGACTCGTAAGTTAAAAAAGAAAAAGGACGCAGAACGTGAAGTTTCTAATGTTTTAAAACAGCATAAATTAGGAGAATGGAATATTGGTGAACAAAAAGGTCATCGCATGTATGACCCAAATTTTAGAGATACAAATAGACCGGATGGAGACGAATATTATCATAGACAAGACCAAGCCAGTGAATTTTTTGATGCCGCTGAAGACAACTGAGGTCGGAGGCTGATAATGAATTTGGGGGAAAATGGGAAAAATTTAGTCGAAATTTGAATTTAAATTAATTTATTAAAAATATATATATATATTATTATTAAATTATATATATATGCTAGTTTCGAAAAATAATGTATTATTATTTTCCATATTATTATTTCTTGTTTTGTTTTATATAATTGCTTTTGTAATCAAACCCAGTTTTTTATATAACGACGATGGTTCTATTAAACCATTTGGATTAGGATATAAATTTAAGACAATTATTCCTTTTTGGTTAATAACAATAGGAATTGCTGTAATATCATATTTAATAATTTTTTATTTTTCCATGGTTAAAATAATATTTTAATTTATAAAACTAATATAATTATGATTAATAATAAACCAATTTTAGTAGAACCAGGAATGAAATACTTTTTAAATGAAACATTAAAAAATTGTTTTTCTTTAAAACAGCAATATTATAATTATCTTTTCAATACCGTTGTTCTATTTTTATTTTGTTTAATTTTAGGAGGATTTTTATATTATAGGTACAAGGGAAAATTATCACCAAAAGAAAAAGAACGAAAAAATATAGAAAAACAGAAATATATTATGTCTATGATTAGAAATTATCACGCATCTAAAAAATGTAGTGAAATTACAGGATTGCCTAATTTTTCTGTTGAGAATGACATAATTTATTAAAATAAAAATAAATAATCTATATATATGGAATCGGTATTGAATAAATCAATAAATAAATATTATTTATTAAAGAAACAATATACAAACGATCGTGATATAAAAAAAAAGGAAATAATGAAAAATAAAAATTTTTCTTTAAAAGATAAAAAGTTACAAGTATCTCAAATAAAACAGTCTTGTATATTTTGTCAGAGAAATGTAGGAACATTATTTTACAAGAAGGATGGAATATTATATGCTACATGTAAAGATAGCGAAAATCCATGTGATAAAAGTATCGAAATAAAAACAGGACAATATCTTCAATTAACTACAATAATTGAATATTTACAAAAAGATATAAATGATATTGTAGAAGAAATTATTAATAATAAAACTAAACTAGTATTAGGGTATGATATTTCTGAGAATGTAATTCCAATATTTGAGGAATATATGGAATTATATAATGATTCAAACGAAATATTTATGAGGCTAAAACAAAAGTTAGAATTCTTCGATTTGAAACAAAAAAAAACGGAATTAGATAATTTGTATATAGAATTCAATGACTATGTTAAAAATATAAAAAAAATATTAAAAGAAAATATGGATTCCAGTATAAATAATGATACTATTCGTGAAACTAA
>TARA_B110000305_G_scaffold191733_1_pt1 | contig 21915 bp, 13 predicted proteins | sample TARA_B110000305 | Tara Oceans TARA_B110000305 (sample SAMEA4397930) | marine metagenome | biome: Polar Biome; feature: [SRF] surface water layer (ENVO:00010504); material: water (ENVO:00002006), including particulate matter (ENVO:01000060) such as... | depth 5 m | reverse complement strand
ATCACTTCGGCAATTGATATTTATGAACCCGATCTTAGGGCTTCTGTTACTTATACTGATTTAAATGCAGGATCTGTAGAGCCCGGAGATATTCTGGAATATTCCATTGTCGCAAAAAATATTGGGTCTGATGTTTCTATTGGAACGTTTTTAACGGACACATTGGATCAGCGGTTGATCTATATTCCGAATTCATTGTCTGTGGATTACGGACCCAACATGGGACCAAAGACAGATTTAATTGATGCTGATCAAGGTGAATTTATTGCAGCTGACAATGTCATCCGCATGAGAATCGGAACGGGAGCCAATGGAGCAGTAGGAGGGCAAGTTATAAACTCTCCAAATGGTGCTGATAGTACCGTTATAAAATTCCAAGTACAATTGCCTGATGAATGTGCAATTTGGCAATGTGGACCCATTCTTGAAAATAGGGCATACGTATTTGGAACGGGTCAAATTTCAGGAATTACAAATGGGAACAACGGAGCATCAGATTTACTGGATGCAAATGGATGTCCGTCGCTTGAAAGTGGTATCGTTACTGTTGATGTAAGTAACTGCCCTGATACAGTTATAACGCATACCGATTCTTTATGTGTAGGTGAATTACTATCGTTAAGTTTCCCGAATTCAACATTCTTAGATTTCTCTTGGACTGGACCAAATGGATTTACATTTACTGGGAACAATCCTATGATTCCGAACGTTCAGCTTATTAATGGTGGGGATTACATTTTATCAGTGAGCTATTTGGGCGTTGAATGTATTACCGATACAACAGCTCCTGTATTTGTTTCTGACAATCCTACATTACAACTCAATACCCTTCAAGATGATACGTGCTTCAATTTAGGGTTAGGATTCATAGATGTCAGCGGAATTGGAAACGGACCTTTTACATATCAATGGTCGAATACTGACTCGGATTCACTTGCAGGAAATTTGAATGCTGGAACATACAATGTAATTGCCACAGACCAATATGGATGTACGGTTGCTGATACATTTTCAATTACTGAACCTCTTATTCTTGAGGCTACAGCTTCGATTCTGTCCGATTATAATGGGCAAGACATAAGCTGTTACAATGCTATGGATGGTGATGCTGCGGTTGTAGCGACAGGTGGTGTTCTTCCGTATAGTTATTTATGGACACCAACTTCATTTATAACTGATACTATTACTGGTCTAGATGTGGGAGTGCACGTTGTTACTGTGACGGATAGTAATGGATGTGTTGTAATGGATAGTGTAAACCTCATTCAGCCCGATTCACTTTCTGTAAGTGGAGCAATAACAGACGTTTTGTGTTTTGGAGATAGCACTGGCTTCGTCGATGCAACAGTCATTGGCGGAACAACTCCGTACACATATTCTTGGTCAAATAACGAAATAACTCAAGATTTAACAAACGTACCATTTGGAGTTTACATCGACACTGTATTCGATATTAATGGATGCAGCGATACGGTTTCTTTTGAAATAACTGCGCCCCCATTGCCATTATCGATGACCTCCGTCGTCACGAACATTTTATGCTTTGGTGATTCAACTGGATCGGTATTGCTAAATGTATTTGGAGGAACACCTGGATACACCTATTCGTGGTCCAATGGTGATTTAGATTCATTGGCTGGCGATTTGCCTGCAGGAACATATACCGTTACGGTTACAGATTCAAATAATTGTACAATCACTGAATCGATTACATTAACAGAAGCTCCGGTATTAGTAACTTCAACTGCTGTCACTTCTGATTATAACGGACAAGATATTAGCTGTTTCAATGCAATGGATGGAAGCGCTCAAGTAACAGCTACTGGAGGTGTTCAACCATACACTTATTTATGGTCGCCAGGCGCTCAAATTATAGATTCGATAACCAACTTAGATGCTGGAACATATAATGTTGTTGTAACAGATAGCAACGGTTGCCAGATGCTAGACAGTATTTCATTGATTCAACCTGATACAATTTCAATTACTGGAATAATTACTGATGTTCTTTGTTTTGGGGATACAATCGGTTCCATTGATGTTACAATCACTGGAGGAACATCACCATATACCTTCTCGTGGTCAAACAATGTGTTTACTGAAGATCAAATTGACCTTAGCTCAGGCACATATACTGATACAGTTACTGATATCAACGGATGTATGAACTTTGTGGATTTCACAATTAGTCAACCTCTTGATTCGATGACCATTTCTGCGGTAGCCACGGAAAACATATGTTCTGGTGATTCATTGGCAACAATAGACCTTACAGTTCTTGGAGGCGTTGCGCCATACACCTACTTATGGTCTACTGGAGATACGGTTCCGGATTTAAGTGACCTTCCTCAAGGAACGTATAATGTTACTGTTTTGGATTCAAACAATTGCTCTCAAAACTTCACGGTGGACATTTATACACCCGCAGAACTTGAGGCATCTGCAACTGCTTTTGACCCTTTCTGTCAAAGTGGTACGCAAGGATCAATAGACCTTTCGGTTATAGGCGGAACTCCAGGGTATACGTATACATGGAATAATGGTGATACGATGCAGGATATTACGAACTTAAACGCAGGACTTTATTTCGTTACAGTTTCTGATACTAACAATTGTATGGACACATTGAACGTGGTTCTTTCAGATCCTGATGCTATACTTATCTCAGAAGTATATGTTGATGTTCTGTGCTATGGTGATTCTACAGGTTCGATAGATATTTCCCTTACCAATGGTACTCCTGGATATTTTTATGATTGGAGCAATAGTGAAATAACACAAGATGTTACAGGCCTTCCTGCTGGTGCATATTACGTAAATGTTCTTGATACAAACAGCTGCGGTGGATTCATGTCTTTCATCATTGCAGAACCCGATACTTCGCTGTATTTTACATCAACAGTAGTAACTGATATTTTATGTTTCAACGATTCTATTGGTGGCATTAACATTGAAGTTGACGGCGGTGAAACTCCTTACACGTACTTATGGAACAATACTGAAGTAACTCAAGATATTCAAAACCTCGGCGCTGGAATATACTCAGTAGCAGTTACTGATAGTAATATGTGTCAAATTTCATATGTTGATACTGTTTTCCAACCAACGGAACTAATACTTTCTGAAACGCATTTGGACATTCTTTGTTTCGGAGATTCAACGGCTTCGATTGATGTTTCAACCTTAGGAGGCGTTCAACCTTATTCATATATATGGAATACTACGGATACAACCGAAGATTTAACGGGGATTCCATTTGGAACCTATTCATTGACAGTAACTGATACAAATGCTTGTATTGACACAATTTCAGTTACAATCGTCGAACCAATTGCTGCGATCAGTTTATCTACTTCATTGACGCATGTTCTTTGTTCAGGAGGAGATAACGGAGCAATCGACCTTACTGTGAATGGAGGGACTCCAGGGTATACGTATCTCTGGAACACAACGGATACTATTCAAGACTTGGACACTTTAATTGCAGGTTCATACGATGTATTGGTTACCGATTCTAATGCCTGTTTCGATACTATTTCAGTAACTATACTTGAACCAACTCCTCTTGGAATATCAGCTACTGCTGTTCCTACTTGTTTCGGTGATTCTATCGCATCAATTGATATAACAGCTACAGGCGGGGTTCTACCTTACACATACCTATGGAATAATATGGAGGTTACGGAAGATATTCAGAATCTGCTTCCCGGGATATACAGTGTAACGGTGACGGATAGTAATATGTGTCAAATAACTTATACCGACACTATTCTCGATCCTTCAGATATTGTGCTTACTGAAACACATGTTGATGTGCTCTGTTTTGGTGACGCGACTGGGTCGTTAGATCTTAGCGTAATCGGAGGCGTTCAACCTTATACTTATTTATGGAATAATGCTTCTTCAAATCAAGATTTAACGAGTATACCGTCAGGCACTTATTCGGTTCTTGTAACGGACTCTAGTAATTGTACGGATACCTTATCTGCTATTATTACACAACCTTTTGCGCCGATAAACGTAATTTCAAACATTGTTCCCGTTCTTTGTTTTGGTGGTGACAATGGAAGTATTGATCTTACTGTAACTGGAGGCACACCAGGGTATACGTATTCTTGGAATAACTTAATCTCGTTTAGTGTTTCGGGTATTGATACATTAACGGCAGGGGCGTATACGACGACAGTAATTGATATGAACGGTTGTATAGTTACACTTAACCCAATTGTTTCTGGACCATTAGAACCATTATCATTAGAAGGATATTCAACTCCTATTTGTTTTGGAGATACAATTGGAGTCGCTAGCGTTGTAGCCGAAGGGGGTACTCCAGGATATTCTTATTTATGGAATACGGGATCAAATAATACCCTCGACTCTCTAGTTGGTTTGGGTGTCGGGTCATATAGCGTTTTAGTAACAGATACAAATGGATGTGCGGCTACCGAATATATTGATGTCGCCATTGTAAATGAGCTTGCTGGATGTGTTATTGTTGAAATGCCTAATGTATTTACACCAAATGGTGATTTTGTTAATGACCTGTTCGTTCCTGTTGATATTCTAAGTATTAAAGACTTTAATATTGTCATTCTTAATCGATGGGGGAATGTTATGTATGAATCAACGAATTATATTGATGGCTGGGATGGATTAACTCCTCGCGGTAAAGAGGCTGAGGACGGCGTTTATTTCTGGAAAGTAATTTATGAAGATGTTTATGGTAAGCCAGGTATTAAACATGGTAACCTTACGTTAGTTCGGGAATAGATGTCATAGTATGATGAGGGAAATGAAACTATTGTTTAACGGATATCGGAAAATGTAAAACCAAACAAAAAGCCCTGTATCGGGATGACACAGGGCTTTTATTCTCATTGTAGCGGGGACAGGACTCGAACCTATGACCTTCGGGTTATGAGCCCGACGAGCTACCAACTGCTCCACCCCGCGATATATTCTGGTAGGATACCCTCTAACAGCGGTGCAAATATACTTGTTCTTTTTCGACTTCCAACTAAAACAACAAATTTTTTGTTGTTACTTTTACCGGATAACGAATTCTAGAATAAAGCTTATATATGACAAATTTCAAATTAGTATTTCTACTTGCATGCTCGTTTTTATTTTTAATCGCTTGTTCCGAAAAGCCTGCAGAAAAAGAACCTGCCAAGAAAAAGAGCACAACTACTGAAGCCTACCGAGATGACAATGAGGAGTTTGAGAAATACATCAACCATATTGATAACTCAGCAACCTTGAATATAGGGAACAGCCTATTCTATTCTCACTCCGATCAAACTTCATACGAGCTGGCATTTAAGGTGAATGATGACGATCAAATCTTAAGAATGACGGAAAAGTACACCGTTACTGAGGGAGGTAGTATTATGTCGAATCTTTTTTACTATAAGGACAAAAGGACGTACGCGTCAAAAGAATATTTCGAAGAAGGTGTTGGAGATGATGCCCATTTTGTAGAGCGTGTGACCTACTATGATGAAAATTCTAAACCCATCTTAACGAAGAAAAGAACTGCTCCGTATGAAGATTACCTTGACCAATCTTCATTTACATTGGCAACGACCCAAAGTTGCAGTGATGAACGAGCATTTCGCGCACTTACGCAGCAAGATGAGTTTGAAACCAACTTTAGAGGCTTCGTAGATGAAGGAGCGGAGCGCTACATAATGGTCGGTGAAAATAAAGACGGAGGTTACGAAACTGCCCTTCTTCTTCAAAAGAGAACTCCGTTTCTGATGTCGCTCTATCAAAATCAAGAAAGCAAGATCGGAATGAAATTGCAAGTCACCTTCCAAACGATGAAAGATCCAGCAGGGTATGAATACCAAGCACTTCTTGGTGCAGTTGAAGTGGTAGAAGAGAAATAATCCGCGAATCATTGAACCTTGGTTGTCCCCCTTTGTCACAGCCTCTAGCCATTAAACATTAATATTTCAGATTAATGTAGTTGAGTAACTAAACTTGTGCTTGTTAAATTCTACTTATTGAAAATGAAGTTCACAAAACTTATTATAATTGTACTTGCCTTGATGACAAGCTCTCTTGGCTTCGGTCAAAACATGCAGGTATCAGGTACGGTGTACGACTCGACAGGAACAAAACTATTGAAGAATGCGCTCGTAATGGCAATTCGAATTAACGACTCACAATTGTTGGGGTTTACACGAACAGATGCTTCGGGTAAATTCGAAATGAACAATTTTGGATTGGATACGTTCTCACTTGTCATTGACCATCCAGATTTTGACGAGAAAACATATTATATTTTCGGAAATGAAGAGAACAATTCAATCGAAATTAAATCGGTAATTCTTCCTTCCAAATCTCAGGAGATTGAAGAAGTAGTGATTTACGCTTATAAAGATCCAATCTATTACAAAGGCGATACGCTCGTTTATGTCGCGGATTCATTCGCAGTGGCAGAAGGCGCTGTTGTAGAGGAGTTATTGAAGAAATTACCTGGGATCACGGTTGATAAGGACGGAAAAATAACTTCTCAAGGAGAGGAAATTAGTAAGGTGCTTGTAGATGGAGATGAGTTCTTTGGTTCCGATCCAACGATTGCAACAAAGAACTTAGGGGCAGATGGTATCGCAACTGTTCAGGTTTATGAGAAGGAAAACGAAGACGGAATTGGAGGAGATGATGAAAAGATCAAAGTCCTCGATCTAAAGCTTAAAGACAGTGCCAAGAAAGGATACTTTGGCCGAATATCCGGCGCCTCCGACTTTGCGCTGACCCCGATTCTTGGTGAATTGGGAACAAACCCATTCTATGAAGGAGAAATTCTTCTAAATAAGTTTGATGGAGCCCAAAAGATTTCTGTTTTCGCATTAGGCTCGAATACACCACGTTCTAGCTTCGGTTGGGGAGATATGAATAAATTTGGATTGGAAAATGAGAGTTCCTCAGGAAATAGATGGAACGGTGGAGCTCAAAACAATACAAGCGGTGTCCCTCAAACATTGAAAGCAGGGCTCTATTACTCTGATAAATTTGGGAAAAACAAGAACTCTAAATTTGGTGTGAACTATTCGTATTATAACGATCGATTGGATGCAAATTCAGCGAGTCGTTCTGAATATTACTTAATGGATACAACATATATTACTGATGATTCAATCAGAAGATACACTGGAAACGAATCACACAGATTCAATATGAACCTTGAACTCCAATTGGACTCTTTAACAACATTACAAGTAAAACCAGCATTCACAATTGACAAAGGGATTTCTGATAATTCAGATATCTCAAGCTTCTTTACGACGGGTGGAGTTCAAACTTTAGGAACCGATGTTCGAGATTCAACAAGTTCAAAAGGATTTAGTCTTGGAGGTTTTGCGAGAATTAATCGAAGTTTCAAGAAGAAAAAACGTGAAATGGAATTGAGGTATGACCTCTCTTTAAATGATAACGAATCGAATGGGTATTTGGATTCTTATACGAATAATTTCGTCACACAAATACCAGTCGATCCATTGCGCCAGAATAAGACAAACACAAATAACACCACAGATCATTTTGGTACCTTCACTTATATTGAGCCAATTGGAAAAAAGATGAAATTGGAGTTCCAATACTTGTTTGAATATGGGATCAGTAACCAAGACAAACAAGCATTTGACTTCAATGAAGTAACAAGCCTTTACGATAGCTTAAATACTGGGTTGACAAATGTGTTTAACAATACAAGAGTGCAAAACAGAGCCGGTCTTAAATTCTCTTACGAACCGAAAAAACACTATTTCGGAGTGACAGCTCGATTTAGGGACATTACAATTTCTAATGTTAATCAAACAACAGGAATTGAAACGCCTCAAAACTTGCAGAACTTCCTCCCAGCTTTAGAGTATCGTTACAAACCATCGATGAGTAAACGTTTGAGAGTAAATTACAGGACTTCTTCTCAAGCACCATCTATTAATGATGTGCAACCAGTTCAAGATAACTCAAACCCAAACAGATTGGTGTCGGGGAATCCTGATTTGTTGCCTAACTATATGCACTCAGCAAGCATAAGGTTCAATACATGGAAAGCTCTTTCAGGTCGATATATATGGGCAGGAAGTAATTTCAGTTTGACAAATAACGCCTTCGCAGATTCTACTGTTTACGATACATTCGGTAGAACTGTTTCTAAAACAGTAAATGTTGATGGAAACGCTACCGCTGTTGTTTACAGTGGTGCTGGAATTCCAATGTTTGGTAGAAAGGTCACTCTTGAACCTGGAATCAACGCTTCTTTCTTCAGGTTTACAAATTATGTAAGTGGTATTGAAAATAAAACGGATAACTATGCAATTACTCCAGCAATGAAAGTGAAGTTTAGCCTTTTGGGTGATTCACTTGAGATGGAAACAAGCGCTAGTTATGCTTACAACAGCGCAATTAGCTCGTTGAATAGCGTTGCAACTCCATATTCAGTTGGGAATTATGCTGCAGGATTCAAATGGAGACTACCAAAAGGATTTACAATTAGTTCAGAAGGAACTTACACCGTTAATGCACAATTGGGTGAAGCTGGGGGTAATGGAATTTACGATACGAAGTTCTTTGTTTTGAATGCTGAAATCAGTAAGAAATTTTTAAAAACGAACAACTTAGAATTAGCGCTTAAAGGAAACGATATCTTGAATCAAAATATCAATGCAAGAAGAGAGATTAATGGAAACGTAACAACGGATTACAGAACAACAATTATATCGCGTTACTTCCTGCTTAAATTGACAATGAGATTCAACAATAGAAAAACTAAAGAAGAAGACGGAAATGGAATGTTTTAAAAGAATACTAGCGACCGCAATCATAGCAATGTTGTCGACAGCGTCGATTGCACAGATTACGTCTGGGAAAATCATTTATGAGAGAAGAACCAACTTAAAAAAGACGGTTGGGGATAATCCTCGAGCAAGTCGTTTTATTACGGATGAGAACAAAATACGCAAAGAGAATTTCGAGTTAGCGTTTAATGAAACTTCATCTGTGTTTGAATTCATTGAAAACGATGAGGTAGAGGAGGGTGGAATGATGAAAATGCTGACCCAAAGGAACAAGGTGTATCAAAATCTTGAAGACGAAGAGTTTTTTATGATAATGAATTCTTGGGGACAAGAAATGCTTTTAAAAGATTCATTGAGTGAGAGAACTTGGAAAATTACCGAGAACAAAAGAAAATTTGCTGGACACATGTGTAGAAAGGCAATTTGGGAACAGAACGATTCAACTAGAATTTATGCATGGTTTTCACCAGACATCGTTCCTTCAATTGGTCCAGAGGGCTTTTATGGCTTACCAGGAGCAATCCTTGGATTGGCTACGGAAAATGGATCTATCGTTTACTTCGCTACTGAAATCAAAGAAGAAGAAGTGGATAAGGCAAAAATGGATTATAGCGAATATAAAAAAGACATCTTCACAAAAGAAGAGTTGATAACAACTTTGGTGAAAAGCATGGGACAATGGATAAAGAGAGAAAATCTAGAAGCCATGTTCTCTTGGTATTGATTCCTTAGAATACTTTATTCTGTCTAGTATATCGGACGAATGGATTACTAAAAAACCTCAGTAATCTCTATCTTACCCTCAAACGTGTGCGTTTCGCTGCATATTGGTGGCTCAAGAATCCCAAAACACTCGTCTAGATTGTCATACGTCACTTTGATTTTCGTACCGCCGTTAACATTATCTAACAACTCATCATTACACACTTTAAAGTCCTGACCATTTTTTGCGCGTAAGTAAACACCAGTGCAGTCTTTAATGACTTCCATGCGCTCCTTCTCCTTGTCACATCCATAGGAGATGAACACTATTGAAAGAATGACGAAAGCTGATTTTTTCATGAGGTGTTTTTTATTATTCGTTTTCTGCGATTACTTCTTGAACTTCTGGAAGGTGTTGTTTCAATAAACTCTCAATTCCACCTTTCAATGTCGCAGTGCTAGATGGACATCCAGCACACGATCCCTTTAATAAAACGGTTACAATTCCATTTTCGTATCCTCTAAAATCAATTTGTCCGCCATCATTGGCAACAGCAGGCTGCACGTATTCTTCCAAAAGGTTTTGAATAGCATCGTCATATTCAGAAGGAGCGAACACTTTTTTCGGTGCCGCATCTTCTGCAACCGGATCATTTGGCGAAGGCATTGCAATTAATACATCTTTCGCATCACCAATCCATTCCTTGATAAATTCACGCAACTCCATAGTGATGAAATCCCAAGAAAGATTGTCTGTTTTTGTGATTGTTACAAAGTTAGAGGCCAAGAAAACACCCTTGACAAAAGGCAAGCTAAACAACTCTGCTGCCAACGGTGAAAAACCTTTCGCTTCCGCCATAGAGTTGAATTGAGCAGAGTCTCCAGCACCTAATAGATGTTTATTTACAACAAACTTCATTGTTGACGGATTAGGAGTCATTTCTGCATATACTGTAACTGGAACCTTCATAACGTTTGTTTATTTACTGTAAAATTAACCCAAACATTTCAAGAATACTTGCAAAATGAATTTATTATTTGGATTAATACCTCTACTTTTGAATCGTGAAGCATTTTAAATCAATAGTAGTATTGTTTTCGATTCTGGTCCTCTTAGTGGGATCAATCGGAGTTGGTCTGGTTTCTCATTTTTGTGAAGGAAATGAAACAACCGTATTGACTTTTGCAGAAGATGAGCATTGCGGTGAAGCCGATGAGATGCATACAGACGACTGCTGCTCAGATCAACTGCACACAGAAAGTTGTTGTGAAGATTTTGATGAAGATGATGACTGCTGCTCAAATGAATTGCATCACATTCAATTAAAACTCGATTTCTTTGATGAGGTCAATATTTCTGCAGTTATTATTACTGATTTCTCTGCTGAGTCGTTCTTGGTCTATAATGAATTTCCACGCAATCTTGCGAATGAAGAAGTTCGCAAAAATCCCCCTCCCCCCGAATCTGGGAAGGATCTTATTCTCAAAAAACAAAATTGGTTGATTTAACACATGTTGATTTGCCTGCGAACTAAACCGCTAGTTCCGCAAGAATAATTAACAAATTCAAGATCAATGAAAAATACTATTGTACTAATAATGTGCTTGTTATCCCTAAGCGCGATGGCTCAAGTCAAAGGGATTATTTACGGTTCCAGAGGAGAAACAGATGTAAAAGAAACACTCTATGGCGCTAAAGTTCGATTGCTCAATGCGAAAGGAGGTGCAATAACGGATGAAGAAGGGAAATTCGATTTGATTCTTCCTAAAAACTTACCCGATACCATGGTCTTTTCAGCTCGAGGCTACTTTTCGGATACTGTTATTGTCACCAAAAAAGATCGATTCATTTCATTTTCAATCACACTTTATTCTGATTTATTGTTGCCAGATGTTGTGGTCGAATACAAAAAAGGAACACATTCTATTTCAAGGTTAAAAACCTTAGCCGTTGAAACGATTTCATCTGGAGAATTGAGAAAAGCAGCTTGTTGCAACCTCTCTGAATCCTTTGAAACAAATGCCTCCGTCGATGTAAACATTACCGATGCCGTATCTGGAGCGAAGAAAATTCAAATGATGGGCTTGGACGGTGTCTATACCCAAATTCAAATGGAGAACATTCCCTACTTGCGGGGACTTGAAAGTTCTTTTGGGTTGAATTCAATGCCCGGAACATGGATTGAGTCAATTCAGATTACCAAAGGAACAGGTAATGTTGTTAATGGATATGAATCCATGGCAGGATTGGTAAATATAGAACTTAAGAAACCGGAAGAAATGGAAGCGCTTTACTTTAATGTCTATGGTAATAGATTCGGAAGAACGGAATTCAATTTTAATTCAGGATTCAAACTCAATGAGAAATGGTCGTCGGGTTGGTTTGCTCATGCATCTACCAGTCCAGTTGAAGTTGATTTGAACAAGGACGGTTTTCGAGATATCCCAATGGGAACAAATCTTGCCGTATTAAATCGATACAAATACGAAGGGGAAAAGATGCAGGCCCAGGTTGGGTTCAATGCGTATTGGGACAATAAAACGGGCGGTCAAACAAATTTGATTCGCAATTCTGGAGTTGATTTTTTCGATGTAACACTAGATTCTAGACACATTGATGTATTCGCTAAAACTGGATTTTTCATGAAGAAACCAGCACATTCAATAGGCGTTGTTTACAACGTAAAGTACCAAACGTTTGAAGCGAAATTTGGAAACCGTGAATTCAAAGGAGAAGAAAAGCGAGGGTATATCAATGCCATTTTCGATGGGATTATTGGAACTACGGACCATAAATACAGACTTGGTTTAAGCGGCGTGTATTCAGATCTGAATCAACAAATGGATTCATTAAACGCGGACAGGCTGGAAATTGTTCCCGGTGCTTTTGGAGAATATACGTTGACAACTTCCCGGCTTTCTTTAGTTGCTGGAGCTAGAGCAGATTACCACAACATTTTTGGTCTTCTAGCTTCCCCTCGATTGCACATCAAATACATTTTAACGGAATACACCGATGTTCGATTTACAGGAGGTAAAGGATGGCGCGTTCCAAATTACATGATTGACAATGTTTCCTTGCTTGCAACATCTCAAGTGTGGGTTGCTCCCGATACTGTTTTGCCCGAAATTTCATGGAATATTGGCGGAAGCTTTTCGCAGCAATTCAAACTTTTCAACAAGAAAGGATCATTTATTGTCGATTATTACCATACACAATTTGAAAATCAAATGATTGTGGATCGAGACGCAAATCCAGGCCTGATCACTTTCGGAAATTTCAATGGAACGTCATTCTCAAATGCTATTCAAGCTGAATTGTCCTATGCTCCTTCGAAAACTATAGACGTGAGATTTGCCTATAAATTTTTGGATGTTCGCGCCAAATACGGAGGTGTACTCCAACAACAAGTGATGATTCCCAAACACCGTGGATTTGTTAATATTGGCTTTAAATCCAGAAACAAAAGGTGGGAATACGATCTAACCTGTTCGGTTTTTGGAGAAGCAAGATTGCCGCAAGTTCAATTGGCCGACAGCACACTTTCAAAAGACAATGTAAGCCAGGCGTATCCGATATTGAATGCTCAGATCACTCATGTTTACAAACGTTGGGAGTTTTACATCGGAGGTGAAAACTTGACCAATTACCGTCAGCAGAATCCAATTATCGATGCGGATAACCCATTCAGTAGTTCGTTCAATGCAACGCGAATTTGGGCGCCAATTTACGGTATGAACATCTATGCAGGCCTTCGGTTTTCAATTAAACAATCGGAGGAGAAGAATTGAAAATTCTGATAGGGGAACTGGAAGTGACCTTGCAATAAAAGGAGGGTCAGGAACCTTTACATTCTCTTGGCGTAACGCTGAGATAACAGAAGACAGACGGATAATTGAATTAATTTAAACGTCCCTTATTCAATTAATCTGAGAAAGGGACGTTTTTTTTGTCAAACAATATCGTTAGTCTCTCAAGCGTTAATATCTTTACACTTTATTTGAGAGTATCCAGTGACGAAAAAATCATTATTCCATCTTGTTCTGTCGTGTTTGATAATCGCATCAAGCACATTTTCCTTTGGGCAAAAGGAAGGTTCCAAAAAAGTTGAATTCGTACCCTATGAAGATCAATTGTTTGGATTCGATGCTTATCTAGTTTCAGATTGGGAAGAAAACTACCACGTTTCAATGGTAGGTGATTCAAACAACCAGCAAGTGGCTTATAAGTCAGTTGCGCAAGGCTATATGGACTCCGTTAATATTGTTCTTCCAAAGGGAGTCAAATACGCTGATTTGTCGTTTGTGATTGCCGATTCAACCTATGAATTAGAGCATGTAAAAAGAAGCGATAATACAGTTACAATCGTTCTTCCTATAATGAATTACAATTATACCTTAACCCTAAAGAAGGGGGGTGAAATAATAGGAATGCTACGTGTAATAGTATACCCAGAAAGCACCGTTGACATTGTCATTATTCCGCTTGTCGCCATCAGCTTGGATAATGACAGCCTTTACCGGTACCTTAACCGCGTCTATCAACAAACCGGATTGAATGTAACTGTTGAAGTTCAAAATAAATTCAATACAACCGTTTTTACCGATACGGTCTTGTCAAACCCAAGTTTAGATAAGGACCGATTCACCAGTCAAATGACGGAGATAAGGAACGAATATTTCGATGAATTTATTGATCGCAATCCAAAGTCCTATTACGTATTTCTAACTAGTGGATTTGTTGATCAATCAATTGTTAGTTACTCGATAAGAAACAAGGCCGTTGCCTTCGTTAAAGCGAACACAAAAGATCTTTTTAGAATTATTGCAAAGGAATTGGGCTATGGTATTGGAGCCCTGGAGGATACATGGGTACATGACGGTCCGGATAAAGGATCGACAAGAAATTTAATGGATATAGAGGGAACTGAGTTGACCTATTCGCAATGGGAAGCCGTTCAGTTAATGCACAAAAGTGTTTCCTATTATGACAATTACGAAGACGTTAAGACGAGTAACGGGATTATAGCCTATTATCTTTGGGAAGAAGATGCCAACGGAAATATCATTCTAAATGCCGGAGGATTGAGAAAGTCGATTCGTACTGTGTTTAAAAGGAATACCTATTCACTTCACTTGGACATTGACAATTTTCTGTTTTATCAATTGTTCAAATTTTTTAGTTACCCAATCTGTTTTTTACACATTTTCGGCGTACTTCTTTTAGGGATGCTTTCCGTTTTCACACGTCGTAAAATTGTACAGAAAGTGGATCGAATTCGTAAATACCGATTGTTTCGATGGGCAACTCGACTAGTTGTTTTCAGTGCATTTTTAGCCGCTTTCTATGGAGCATTCCTTTTAATAAATGAAGGGTATTATATGTTCGAAGTAGATGAAGGTGAATTGAAAAAATACAACGGAATGAGTATTAATGATGTGTCCAGTGAATTGGTGGATAACAATAATACACGACGCTCTGAGGAGGCAAGACTAGGTTCTGAAATCCTTCTCAAGAGAGGCAATAAATGGAGTCTTGAAAAGAAGAAAAGAGTGCTTTACTTCGAGTTGAAAAAGACAAAATCAGGCGATCTAAAATGCAAATTAGCGAAAGATTTAGACTCTTTACTTTTGAAAGACGGTAACTTCAAGCGATTTGCACACAGTCACTATATGGTGTATACCTATTTAGATGAAAAGGGTCAGTTCTTAGAACAAAGAGTGTTCAATTTTATTGGTGTAGATATAACTGAAAAACTCCGGCTCCTTGATCCCGCAAAGCGAATTTTACTTTTTGTGAACGGATACAGACCGACCTCACTTGGGACCACTTTTGAGGAGAATTTTGAAGATATCAGAGGTAATGGACTGGAATTCTCTGATTCTAAAAATCTAATTCATCAGGAGGATAGATATTTGTATTGGAAACCATGGAATCAGATCAATGTGCTGTTTGAGAAAAAAATAAATCCAACAGAAACATACTATGCCGATGGACATCATTCTGTTGCAACAGCAAACCATGCAAGTTTGATTGAATTTACAACACTTTCTCAAAAATATCCTCAAAGGTGCAGGAACCCGAAGTATCACGTATGTAAAAAATCCGAAAAAGGATGGTCATTTTTTGGCTTGAGAAGTAAAGTGAAAACGGTCGAGTTACTGAATTTAGAATCCAATAAAGAAGGGTTCGATCTTCGCCGAAATAACGGAAGAATTGCCGGAAGAAACTTAATACAGCAATTAAATGAACTTCCCAACAAGTCCAAAAATGACACTTTATTTATCGTTGCTCACAGCATGGGGTATGCTTATAGCTTAGGTATGGTTGAAAAGTTAAGAGGAAAAATCAATTTTGGTGGTCTCTACATTATAGCAGCAGAAAATGCCGAAGCAGGAAGTGTTACGCCTTCCGAGTGGCAAGAAGTCTGGCAATACGGAAGTGATTTTGAAGCCCACAAGTACAGCGCTCCTTGTCTACTTGATGGAATTGCACCGCAAACTAAAGTTGGAGGATTGTCACACCGACAAAGAGCTTATATTCCTGAATCAGATTACAAAAAAATGGGATTCTTTAATTCACATTTTATTGGTGATTACACTTGGATTTTGGACCTCAAAGAAGGTGATGCGGGGTACATCGAACAACGGTAAGCTTTAATTGATAGCTCTTAATTCAATTCTTGAAAATTCTCTGAAAGGCGCATTGGAATTTACCAAGATCAATTTTCGATTCGAAATCTTAATAATGTTGTAAACTCGAGTTTCCAATCCAAATCCAACAGTGATTGAAAGGTTCAATTTGTTTCCATTCTCACTGATGCTATAAATTACCAGAAGTAATAACTCCGTGTCAAAGTTGCGGATTGAAAATTCGCAGAATTCATCTTGCTTTAATTTACAATATTCAGATTCGTAGATTATATCAGGGTCAATAGTTCCAATACCGACTATCTCTTCAGCTTTCACGTTCCATTCCCCATCAATTTTAATGACTTGTCTCTGGTTTTGTTTGCAGGAGAAAAGAATAAGAAGCCTTATGGCAAAGAGTAATTCAGTTTTCATAATTTTTATTTGCTTTCATTTTATCTAAAAATATTCTAAAACAGCAACGCGGCCGCCCTATTGATTAGGATTAATTTGCTACTTTTGTTTTCTAATATTTAAAGCAAAATAGTATGTCGTATTTGTTTACGTCTGAATCCGTTTCAGAAGGACATCCAGATAAAGTTTCAGATCAAATTTCTGATGCTCTAATTGATAATTTCATGGCATTTGACCCTCAGTCAAAAGTTGCTTGTGAAACGCTAGTAACAACAGGTCAAGTTGTATTAGCAGGAGAAGTTAAGACGAACACCTATTTAGATGTTCAGAAAATTGCTCGAGATACAATTAAGAGAATTGGATACACGAAGTCGGAATACATGTTCGATTACAATTCATGTGGGATTTTATCGGCGATTCACGATCAATCGGCAGATATCAGTCAAGGTGTTGAACGCTCAAATCCAGAGGATCAAGGGGCAGGAGACCAAGGGATGATGTTCGGTTATGCAACGAAGGAAACGGAAAACTATATGCCTTTGGCGTTGGACCTTGCACACAAAATTTTGCAAGAAATGTCGAGTATTCGTAACAACCAGCCGACATTGATTCCTTATTTACGTCCGGATGCAAAGTCGCAAGTAACGATTGAATACTCTGATGATAACGTTCCTCAAAGAATTGATACAATTGTTGTTTCAACACAGCATGATGATTTCGCCTCAGAAGAAGCGATGTTGGCGAAAATCAACGATGATATAATAAACATTGTAATTCCAAGAGTTAAAGCGAAGCTTTCTTTTGACCTTCAAAAATTGTTTACAGATGAGATCACGTATCACATTAACCCAACTGGGATTTTTGTAATTGGCGGACCTCACGGAGATACAGGATTGACTGGACGTAAGATTATCGTTGATACTTACGGAGGGAAAGGTGCTCACGGAGGTGGTGCATTCTCAGGAAAAGACCCTTCTAAAGTGGATAGATCAGCAGCATACGCAACGCGTCACGTAGCAAAGAACTTAGTTGCAGCAGGTGTGTGTGATGAGATTTTAGTTCAAGTATCGTACGCCATTGGTGTGGCTCAGCCATGTGGAATGTACGTTGATACATACGGAACTTCTAAAGTTGACATGACTGATGGAGAAATCGCTGATAAAATTTCTGAAATTTTTGATATGCGTCCTTACTTCATCGAGCAACGATTGAAATTGAGAAATCCAATTTATTCTGAAACTGCGGCCTTCGGTCACATGGGAAGAAAGAACGAGGTTGTAACAAAAACATTCCACGCTCCAGACGGAACCGCTGTTACAAAGGAAGTTGAGTTGTTCACTTGGGAAAAACTTGATTACGTTGATATCGTAAAATCATCATTCGGATTGTAAAACTGGTTCCGATCGTTTTCGGAATTCATAAATATTCAAAACCGTATCGGCCTAGCTGATACGGGTTTTTTTTAATGTCTCGTTAAAAACCACATAATTTTTACGTGGTTTACAACAAATCAGTGATTTCATTGTCTACATTCCCTCGAAGAGTTCAATAAGTATGCTAAATTGCATAGCTTCGCATAGCATTAGCGATAATAAGCACTATGCAGAAGTCAACTATTACTTTCATCCTGCTTACAACTGTTATAAAGTATTTTTGCCTTGACTTTTACTTTGGCAATAACCTCATGGAGTGACTTTTTTAGAATGGAACGCTTGTTTAAATCCACGTCAACATTATCGCTAATAAATACTACATTTACTATTCATGAGATTTCTCTTTGCCATATCGCTTCTACTCGCGCTTAGTTCATGTTCTGATCTCAATAAATCGAAGCAACTTGAACGTTTAGAGAAGATGAATGAAATTGTAGAAAATGCGGCTGTGCTTTTGGACGATAACAAGATTGAAAATGCTTCCAAAATGTTATCGATTTCAACGGAGTATGTCAATAGAATTAAAGGCCTCGAGGATGATACCATTCAACTTGAGGTGGCTTACAAACTTGATCGATTCAAAAGAATGCACGATAATCTTGCTCCAGCTTTGGTTCAATATGATCGTTTTTCAGCCGCTGTTCTTGCTGAGAAGGAAGCATTGAAAAAACTAAAAGGAGACATTGATCAAGCCAGCGGTAAACGCCATAAATACGATGAGTACCTTTCCTTTGAAGAGAAAAAAGTAACGGAATTGGAAACGGGTATTACATTGTATGTCGAACACAAAGAATTAATTGTTACAGCTTATGATGAATTACACAATGAAATTAATGAAATGCTCGCTGAACGTTTTAACGCAGATGAGGTACAATAATTGATAGAAAGAACATTGATGAAGAATATAATTTTTGCCATTTTAATCGTCCTAAGTCCACTAGTTGGATCCGCACAAGAGTCGGATCAGCAATTGGCGCAACATTATTTCGGTAATGAGGAATACGATAAGGCCGCTGTTTATTACGAAAGACTGTATGATAAAGACCACTCCAAATTCTATTTCAATCGCTTGATAACCTGTATTGAAGTGACCGGTGAAACCAAAGAAGTAGAAAAACTATTGAAGCGTCAGATCTCTTATTTTAAAATGGATCAGGAGTATGAAATCCAATTGGCGAAATTTTATGAGACCAACGAAGAAAGTGGAAAAGCAGATAAAATCTATGAGGACTTAATCACTAAAATGCAAGCTCAATCGAGAGATGTTATTGGACTTTACAATGCATTCAAAGCCCAAGGGAAGAATGAGATGGCATTCAGAACTTTAGAGAAAGGGCGTAAATTGTTAAAGAATTCATACCCGCTTAACTTTCAATTTGCTGAGTATTATGGATCACTAGGTGATACTGAAAAAATGATGGGAGAGTATCTCGATTTGATCGAATATCATTCATCCTATCAGACAACATTAAAGCGAATTTTGGTCAACCAGATTGATTTTACGGAAGATGAATCTGAAGAATATGAAATCTTAAAACGTGCTTTAATTGAAAGGACACAGCAAAATCCGGGTGATTTAATTTACTCTGAATTGTTGACATGGTTGTTCATCCAACGTCAGAATTTTAGTGCCGCGCTTATCCATGTTAAAGCTGTAGACAAAAGAACGGATGCCAATGGAAGACTGGTTTATGACCTTGGCACTATTTGCATTGAGAATAAGGATTATAGCACGGCAAGAAAAGCATTCAAGTATGTAGTTAATATGAGCGACAAAACTTCCATGTATTTGCAAGCGTACAATTCTTTGTTGAACGTCAAGTTTTTGCAGGCAACGACGCAACGTAATTTTACACAGGTAGAATTAAATCAAACCATTGCCGATTACGATGTAGCTTTGTTTGAGTTCGGGAAAAGACGGTCTACTTTCTCACTGATGATGGAGAAAGCGCATATTCAAGCGTTTTATGCAAATGACGGCGATGGAGCGATAGCAGGATTGAATGAATTGCTTGAAGTCTATGGGTTAACAGATATGCAAAAGGCTGAAGCAAAATTGGCTTTAGGTGATATTCATGTGCTCCATGGCGATGTTTGGGAAGCGTCACTTCTCTATATGCAAATTGATAAGCAGTTCAAATACGAACCGATTGGTCACGAAGCGAAATTTAAGAATGCGCGAATCTTCTATTACGACGGTGAGTTTGAATTTGCTCAATCGCAATTGGATGTCCTTAAAAGATCTACTTCGAAATTAATTGCGAATGATGCGATTAACTTGTCCTTATTGATTCTTGAAAATTACGGAATGGATAGCAATTATATCGCGATGAATTGGTTCGCGAATGCCGATCTTTTGATTGAACAACACCGCTATCCAGAGGCTTTTGTCTTGTTTGATAGTATCATTAGCGAATACCCTGCAACAGGTTTAGGCGATGATATTCAAATGAAAAAAGCACGTTCAATGGAGCTTCAAGGAAAGTGGAGTAAAGCGATTCAAGAACTGGAAGAGTTAATTGAGTTCTATGGCGATGATATTCTTGCAGACGACGCTTTATTTAAATTAGGTGATATCTATGAAAATCATTTGATGGACAATGCAAAAGCGGCGGAGTATTATCGGAAAATTCTGTTCGATCATAAAGGAAGTTTGTATTCTGAAGAATCCCGAAAGCGTTTTCAAAAGCTCAAAAAGAGCCTTCCAAAGGAGGTAGGAGCCAATTAGACGCATTATTTCCATGAATATTATGGGGCTGTATGTCCCTAGGCGATGCCTTCTACTGTTATTAATTTCAAGTTTCATGTGTTGATTACAACATTTTCCACATATTGAGACAACTCTTTTACCTATTTCTTGCGTTGTTGTTTTGTGCTTATACTAATTAAGACATAACTTCATAATGACACACATATTTAGAACTTTAGTCTTTTTGTTTCTAAGCTTTTCTGCTTTTTCGCAAAATAACGTAAATGGAACGTATCAATTGATGACTTCCAATCCGAAAGCTCAAGAAGTTTTCTCCTCAGAACTATTAATACTGATTGAGAATGAACGCCTAGACAATAGTGTCTCTATTGTTAAAATTGGTGATTTCTCATGGGTTCGAATTCTTTCACTTGCAACTATAAGTGATCCTAATTTCACTCCTCTTTCGGATGAAATTATTTTCATTGACCCTAACGATGTGACTATTAGAACAACAATTTCTAACGAATCAAACAACTAAGAAGATGAAATTAGAATTGAACAAAATAGTTGGATTGATACTAATGGTAGTATTAATGTCACAGAATGCGCATGCGCAACCACCAAACGACTTCTGTTCTGGTGCATTTGCGATAACTGCAGATGGAACGTGTTATGGTCCAGGACTTGCGGAAACAACTACGGTTGGAGCTGGCGATGATTGGCTAGGAGCAATTGGGTGTGCTGGAAACAATGGTGAAGTTTGGTTTTCTTTTGTAGCTACAACTTCTCAATTGGATATAAACATTACTTCAGGTTCGCTTGGAGGGAATATTGAATTCGTGTTGGTACAATCTCTTGCGCCTCCTTGTGGTGGCTTGAGCCTAGGAGGTGGTGGAGGAACGGTATGTGGTGCCTCACCATTGACTTCGACTTTTAATGGTTTGCAGATTGGATCAACATATTATTATACAATTAGCAGTACTGGTGCTAATGGAACATTTACTTCTTGTTTAACAAGTTCAGTTCCAACACCAATTGCGGGGCAAGACTGCATTTCAGGAGCTATTTTGTGTGATGCTTCTGGATTTACTCAAGGAACATCAAGTGCTGGATTTGGAACTCAAGAAGTTACTACGGCAATTTCATGTTGGGGATCTGGAGGTGAACGTCAGTCGAAGTGGTTTAAGTTCACCGTTGGTTGTTCTGGAACGTTGGAGTTTATGATTACGCCAAGTAC
>TARA_B110000305_G_scaffold237298_1_pt1 | contig 22442 bp, 21 predicted proteins | sample TARA_B110000305 | Tara Oceans TARA_B110000305 (sample SAMEA4397930) | marine metagenome | biome: Polar Biome; feature: [SRF] surface water layer (ENVO:00010504); material: water (ENVO:00002006), including particulate matter (ENVO:01000060) such as... | depth 5 m | reverse complement strand
AAAAAAAAAGCAAAACTTTTTACCTCAGTGTATGATTATAAAATGGTTAATTTTGCAGAGAAATTAAACACCATCGCATATAAAATTGCTGCTTTTGAAATTACAAATATAAAATTAATAAAAGAAATTATTAAAACAAAAAAACCTGTAATTATATCATGTGGGATGACTAACATTAAAGAAATTAAAAAAATTGTTAAACCGTTTGAAGATAATAAAATTAAATATATATTGCTACATACAGTATCATCTTACCCACTACAAAAAATTCACAGTAATTTGAAAAAAATTTATGAACTTAAAGAAAATTTTAATTGTCCTGTTGGCCATTCAGACCATACACCAGGAAGTGATATTCCTCCTTTAGCAGTAGCTGCAGGCGCTCAGATCATCGAAAAACACTTTACAGATGAGCCAAAACACAGGGAATCAGATAATTTTTTTTCAATCACATGTAGTGATTTAAGAGATATTAAATTTAAAGTAAACCAAGCATACGAATATATTTATTCTCCTGATTTTGAGAAAGCAGACCCTGAAAAATTTATGAGGTCTTTTAGAAAATAAAAATTATTTTGAAGAAAAAAATTTATTTTAGGACAAGAGGTGGATTTAGACAAGGATGGGGAAATATTTATAGGCTAATAACTATATATAATTTTTTTAAAAAAACGTATGATTGCCTCTTAATCTATGAAGGCAACAAGGAAATCACAAGCTATATTAAAAAACTTAAAATCAATTCATTAAAACTTAAAAGTGATTTAAGTTTAGATGAAGAAGAAAAAATAATCAAAAAATTAGAGCCATCAAGTCTTACCATATTAGAAATGTTAGAATGCACATACTCAAGACAAAAAATTTACAAAAAATATACAAATAAATTAATTGTTTTAGATGATATCTTAAAAAATAAATATTGTGCTGATTTAGTTATTTCAGCTCAGTATAAATCTAAAAAAAAAAATATAAAAAATCTTTATACAGGTTATGAATATTATCCATTAAGAAATGAATTCCAAAAGTTTTTTAAAAAAAAAAAAACAATAAATAAAAAAGTCAATGATATTGTAGTATGTCTTGGTGGCAGCTCTTACAAATTGGCAAATCAAAAAATAATAAATTATTTTAAAACAAAAGAATATAAAGTTACTTTTATATTGGGCTCTGAAAATGATAGTTTGTATAAAACTAACAAAAATAGACATAAAAATATTTTTGTTAAAAAAAATGTTAAGAATTTGTCAAGGTTTATTTTTAATTGTGATCTTTTTATTTCTGGTGGAGGATATACTAAAATAGAATGTGCTTATTTACAAACACCAATGATAGTTTTTCCAGTTCAAAAGCATCAACAAGAATTGATTGAAGATTTTAAAAAGTATTGTGGGGTACCCTATTTACCATTACCAACAAATTTAAGACATCAAGATCTAGAAAAAATTTTAAGAAAATATAATTATAAGTTTAGAATTAAAATGAATAAAAATTTAATAAATAAATTTACTGTTAACAACTTTAAAGAAAAGATGTTAAAAATATTAATCTCTAATTAACGATGAATATTGTATCTATTTGTCAACCTCATTTTATTCCATGGCTTGGATATTTTAATATGATTCATAATTCATCTACAATTGTCTTTTTAAATGATGTTCAATACAATAGAAGATCTTGGTAAAATAGATTTCATATCAGAGATAATCATAATTTAGTAAAAAAAAAGCTAATTTCATTATCTGTAATAGACTATCAAAGAAATAAAAAAATTTCAGATTATAAGATAAACAAAAACAATTTAGAAAGTTTAAAACAAAATCTATTGCAAAGTTATAAAGATACAAAATATTACAAAGATATAAGTGATTTTATTTTACTTAGCTTTGAGGAAAACATTGATAATTATCTATCAGAAAAAAATATCAACTTAATAAAAATTATTTCTAAATATCTTAATATTAAATTAAATTATACTCTATCTTCAAACTTATTATTATCAGAAAAAAAGAAAATTTAATTTTAGAAATTTTAAAAAAAAAAAGCTGATACATATCTTGCAAATGATGGTTCAGTTAAATATGCTGATGAAAAATTTTTTATAAAAAATGGTCTAAAATTTATGAAACATGGATATGCACACCCAAAATACAATCAAAGTAACAAAAAAATTAATCTACAATTTTTATCTCATATTAGTATAATTGACCTATTATTTAATTACAATAAGGATGCAGAGGATATAGTAAAATTGTATAAAATTAAGTTTAGTTAAGATTATATTTTTTTAAAATTTTATCTTTTTTAGATAAAGTGATTATTTTTTCTGGCTTTATATTCTTATTCAAACACTTAAGTTTTTTAAAAATATATTTTATTTTTTTAAAATCATTTTTGGTGTCTAGGGTTAATGATAAATTTGATGACATATATTTTTTTTTATATGTATTTGGGTATAATCTAAATTTAGATAAATTATCAAAACAAAAATTTTCTATATGTTCTTTATATTTTTTGTGTTTTGCTAGTTTTAGAATCTTTTTTAAAGTAAGTAATTTAAAGATGACAAAGCTAAACCCAAAAGGTATTATGTTTTTAAAAAAAGGACTTAATAAGTGATAGTTGCTTTTTTTAAATCTTAATATATCTCGATCTAAAATAGTTGGCATAAAAAGTGGACAATCTGTATTAGCTCTAACAATTATGTTAAAATTTTTATAATATAATGAAGCATCATGAATTCTTTTTAATACATTTTTTTCACTACCTCTAAAATATGAAATTTTTTTTTTAATCGCAAAATTTTCAATTTTATTATCGTTTTTATTTTTTGAAGTTGCAATTATTATTTTATCTATATTTTTGCATATAGATAATTTTTCATAGATAATTTGAATTATAGGTTTTTTTTGAATTTTTAAAAATATTTTATTTTTTAGTCTTGTTGAGCCCATTCTACAAACTATGATAGCAAGCACTTTATCTTTATTTCTAGGCATATACTTTAAGTTATCATATATAAAATGTTTATAGTAAAAATTAGCTTTATTTTTTAAATTTTTAAATAATTAATTATTCTATTTTATTTTTTTATTCATCTATTGCAAAAAATAAATAATAATTTATTAATCAATCAATTTTAATAAAATTATCATTTAACTAATCTTTATTATACAACCTTATGAGTCCTTTAGAATTAACCTTAATATTTATTTTTACTTTTTTCCAATCAGTATTTGGTGTTGGGTTATTAGTTTTTGGAACCCCAACTTTTTTATTGTTAGGATATGAATATTTGGATGTGTTAAATATATTACTTCCATTATCTACAACTGTAAGCTTGTTACAGATATTTTTTTCAAAAAAAAAAGACACTTCTTTTAGGATTAATTTTATCAAATATTGCTTACCCATTTCAATTTTATCTTTATGTTCGCTGCTTTTGTTTCAGGATAATATAAATTTTGTTGTTTTAACATCTTTTGTAATGATAGTTTTTTCACTAGCTAATCTTTTAAAAGTAGAAAAAATATTTATAAAAAAGTTAAATAAAAAAGATATCAGATTTGGTTTATTTTTTTTAGGTATAATCCATGGCTTTACAAACTTAGGAGGAGGCCTGTTAACAAATATAAGTTCAGCAATCAATAAAGATAAATTTTTGATTAGGTATAATATTGCAGTGGGTTATTTTATGCTTAGTTTATCAAAATTATTAATAATTAATTTATTTTACAAAAAACTTGATTTAAATAATCTTTATTACTTAATAATTCCCATTATATGCTTTTTTTTAACTAAGGTTATTTTTGAAAAAATACAAAATAATCTTTTTTCTTTTTCCTTAAATATAACTATTTTATTTTATGGACTGTATATTTTTTTCAGGAATGCTAATATTCTAAAATTCTAATACAATAGTTTCTAAACACCTACTTTTTTTAAAGAACAATAAAATTAATAGTTTACTTTTATTTGATTATATTGTTTATCGATGATTAATGGAAAAGCAAAAAATATTTATTACAGGTGCAATGGGCTTTATAGGGCTAGCTTTTTCTAAAAAACTCATAGAATTAGGTCATATTGTATATGCCCTTGACACAAAACCAAATATTACAAAATTTAAGCATCCTAATTTTATTTTTTATAAAGATACAGTTTTTAACGACAATCTATTAACAAAATTAATAAAAAAGAGTGATATTGTTTGTCATTTTGCTGGTATAGCTCAACCAAGAGAATATTTGGTTAGACCTATTAGTGTAATTGAATTGACTGTTAAGCCCAGTATGAAAATTGTAGAGCTTGCTACCAAATACAAAAAAAAATTAATATTTACTTCTACCTCAGAAGTTTATGGTAAGCTTGAAAAAACACCATTTAAAGAAAGTGATGATAGATTATTAGGATCTACTGAAAAAACTAGATGGTGTTATAGTACATCAAAGTCTTTAGTTGAGCATTACATTAAAGCTTGCTCTTCTCAAAAAAATTTAAGCTATGTTATATTTCGACTTTTTAATGTTTATGGCCCATCTTTGGAGGGTAGAGTTGTAGATATATTTATCAATAATGCTCTTAAAAATAAGAACCTTAACATTAATGGAAGTGGTAAACAGAAGAGATGCTATCTTTATATAGATGACTGTATTGATGGATTTATAAAAGTAGTACTAAATAATAAGATTAAAAATAACACTTTTAATATTGGAAACAATAAAGAATATAGCGTTTTTGAATTAGCAAAAAAAATTATTAAATTGACCAAATCTAAATCCAAAATTACTAAAAACTCAAATCAATTAGTTAAATTGGGTGGATATGAAGATATTCAACAAAGAGTTCCAAGTATTATAAAATTAAAAAAAATTATAAAATGGAAAGCAAAAATTGACCTTGATAATGGTTTAAAAAAAATGATTAAGACATTTATAAAATAATTTTTTTATGAAATACTATTATGCCCAGCATCATATAGATGACAATGATGTCAAGCATGTAAAAAAAGCATTAAGTCAAAAAATTTTATCTCAAGGAAAATACAAGTTTCTTTTAGAAAAAAAAGTAAAAAAAATGTTTAAGTCAAAGTACGTTGCTGCTGTTAGTAATGGTTCATCAGCATTACACTTAGCTTATTTATCTTTGGGTTTAGGAAAAAAAGATTATATTATAACAACCCCATTAACGTGGACTGCAACTGTGAGTGGAGCAATTCATTGTGGGGCAAATGTCAAATTAATAGATATTGATCCAGAAACATTAAATATTGATACTGATAAATTAGAAAATTTTTTACTTAAATCAAAAAAAAAACCTAAAATCATTGTACCTGTTCATTACGGGGGATCTCCAGCAAATATGAAAAAAATTTACGAAATTTCAAAAAGATATGGAATATATGTGGTAGAGGATGCTGCACAAGCAATGGGAGCTACATTTAAAAAAAAACTTATTGGAAACTGTTTATATAGCGATATTACAGTTTTTAGCATGCACCCAGCCAAAACTATTACAAGCGGTGAGGGGGGACTTTTACTAACAAATGATAAAAAGATAATTGAAAAAGTTAATTCATTAAAACATCATGGAATAGATAGTAATAAAAAAAATTTTAGATGGGCCAGTAATATAAAAGAACTAGGGTTTAATTATAAAATATCTGAGATTAATTGTGCATTGGCGTACTCTCAAATAGATAAGATAAAAAAATTTGTAAAATATAAAGAAATGATTAGGAATATTTATATAAAAGAGCTTCAAAATTTCCCAGGAATTGAATTCCAAAAGATATTAGATTTTTGTAAAAGTTCAAATCACCTATTTACAATTTTACTGCCGAAAAAAATTAATGAGAATAAAAAAAATAAAATTTATGATTTTTTAAAAAAAAAAAATATTTTCTTAACTTTAAAATATTTACCAATTCATCAGAATTCAGCTTATAAAAAAAAATTTGGTCATTTCAAAAATTCAGAATTTTTTTTTAAAAGAGCATTTAATTTACCAATATCATTTAAACTTAAAAATAAAGATGTTCTGTATATTTGTAAAAATATTAAAAAGGCTATTCTAAATAAATAAAAAATAAAAAGTGAAAAAAACTTATAAACTACTATAAAAAAATTTATGAAATGTTCAATTCTCCAACCTCATTATTTACCCTGGGTAGGATATTTTTCTATGATTAATAATGTTGATGAATTTGTATTTTTAGATGATGTTCAATTTATTAAAAGAGAATGGAAAAATAGAAATAAAATTAGAAAAACTAAAGACTCCGAAGATTACTCATGGATTACTGTGCCAATAAAAAAGGAGTTTCAAAAAAAAAATATTTCTGAATGTGAAATAGATTATTCATATGAATGGCAAAAAGATCATTTAAATAAAATTAAAAATGTTTATTCTAAAACACTGTATTTCAATGAAATATATGAGACGATATTAAACAAAATTCATTTAAAATATAATTCATTGTCAGAACTTAATATAAGTTTAATAAAATTAGTAATGAGTTATCTTGAAATTGATACTAAACTAATTATGAGCTCAACAATAAAAGTCGACGGACAGAAAGACGTTAAAATGCTTAATATCTCAAAAAAAATTAAAGCTCAAAAGATATTAATTAATAAGCTTTCAGAGAACTATCTAGAAAAGACAATTTTTGAAAAAAGCAATATAGAGGTGATTGTTCAAAATTTTGAAGAAAAAAAATACGCACAATATAATAATGATGTCATTTTAGATTGGATACCAAAATTATCTATAATTGATATTTTATTTAATTGCGGTAAAAATTCAAAAAATTTATTATAAATATGTATCTTTTAGGAATTCATGATGGTCATAATGCTTCAGTAGCTTTAATGAAGGATGGAAAAATTATAGATGCATTTTATGTTCTTGATAAGTCAGGTTTGAAATATTTAGCTATTGAAAATTATTTAGTAGAAAAATCTGAAGAGTAATCTTCACACTTAATATATAGGTATTTACCACTATTAAATATTTTGGAAAGTGACCTCTCTAATTGAAATAAGATCTTATGTATTAATTTTGAACGTCTTTCTGTAAAATAACCATATCTTTTTATTTTTACCTTTTTAAATTTTTTAAAAAAAAAATTCAAATCCTCTTCATAAGCTTCAAATAATTCATGATGAATATTCAAAAAAAAACTTCCATTTGTGTTTAGATTACTTGAAATATTTTTGAGAGTGTTTATTAATTTTTTTTTGTCAAACTTCGTGTTAAAACCAAATGTTTCAACGCAACATGCAAGATCACCTTTAATAGAAGATTTGAAAAACAATATATCTTCATTGTAAAATGCTTGATTAGGGAATTTTAATTTTAATGATAATATTTCATTTTCATCTATATCAACTCCTAAGTATTTTTTAAATTTAAAATCATGTAATAATTGACCATGCCCACATGCAAAATCGATGAATTGTAAGTTTTTATTTATTTCTAATTTTTGAGAAATATCCTTGTAAAGTGTTTTGTAAAAATATGATTTTGATGGTCTCATTTGAATTTGAGCTTTTATTTCATTAATACATTTATATTGCAAATAGAAAATAATAATTTAAAACTAAAATCTATATCCCAGAAAGAAATGAGGAATACTTTTAATTTATTCCTAAAAGCTGATAAAAAAAAAGTAAAAATTATTATAAAAAAACTATCTCAATCAACCTTTTATATCTCAAAAAATAAAAAGCACTTTTAACTTCATAAAATTATTTTTTTGCAATAAAATAAAAACCACTTGTTTGGGAGGTATTGACTCTATCATTTAAAATTTTATCAATTAAAATATGAATTGAGAATTTTTCTAAAAAATTTTTCCAGTATCCACCCATTAACATGTTTCCTAAAGTTGAGATTTTTCCCCTTACAGGAAATATTTCAATTTCACTAAAATCTTTAAGCAAATATGAAACTCCATCTTTTGAAAAGCGATAAAAATCATAAAATTTAAGATCTTTTGGTGCATGATAATTATATAGGAAAGGTACATATCCAAAAAATTTTCCATTTTTTTCAAGCATATCTTGAATATTTTTTACTGCTTCAAATGGGTTGTAACAATGCTCTAAAACAGCCAAGCATACTATGACATCATATTTGGTATTAATTAAATTACTTAAATTTTTTTCACATATATCAGCTTGAAGATTTGGGTAATCTTTAAATTGATTGATATCTAATGTATCTTTTATTTCATTTTTCAAATCTTTATGAAATTTTCTCAGTGATTGTCCAATATCAAGTACTTTTTGATTTTGGGAAATGTTATCGAAAATAAATTTTCTAAAGTCTTTATTATTATTAATATAATATAGATTAATTTTTGTCTTATTTAATATCTTCTCAATTTCTATGTTACTTTTATTTGGCTTATTAATTTTCATAGTATTTAAATATCGATTTTATACATTTTATATGTTAAATAAATCTCTAATTTCTTACATAAAATTAGATTTTGTTTTTATAATTAAGAAATCATATAATGTTTGATGATTAAATCCTATACCAAGAAATTTTCCAAAAAAGACAAAAATTTATTTTATAATGAAATAATGTGGTTAGAAAAATTGGAAAAATTCAAGATAGCACCAAAAATTTTGAATATTAATCACAATAAACTTAAATTAGAGTTATCTTATGAAGGAAAAAATATTTCTAAATCTAATGTGCCCAAAAATTGGAGAAACCAATTAAAAATAATATTATCAATCTTAAAAAAAAATGGTTGTCACCACTCTGATTTAAAACCAAGTAATATTTTAGTAAAAAATAATAAGATTAATATCATAGATTTTGCTCAATCGTCTTCTATACAATTTTCTTTTATTAAGAAATTAAATAAAAATTTTTATAAGAAAAATAGATCTTATAGTGATGAATTTGCAATAAAAAGAGTCAATTTATTAATTGAAAATGATTTATATATATCAAACGATTTAAGAGTGATGGTTATTTGGGATAGTAAAAATTTTTTTGAAATATTTAAAAAAATTAAAGTAAACAAAAAAATAAATATTATTGATAAAATCGATTATAAAAAAGAATTCTTTAAAGACATAACTAATAATTCAATATTTTGGTTAAATCTTTTTTATAATAGGGATGTAAGTAAACTTACAAATAAATTAACTAAAAATTTTACAGTTCTTATTATAGAAAGCATTAACCCAAAATTCTCATTAAACAAAATGTTTTTTACCAACGAAAAAAGAGTAACTGATGAAACTGTCATAAAATTAAAAAAAAAAAATCGAATGAATAGAACCAATTATTTTCATATTTCTGATAATTTTGAAGAGGCAAAAAGAAACGCATTTTTTTTATCAAGAAGCAAAGAAGATCTGCCCTTTAAATACTTTGTTCAAACTCAATATAAATATAATTCTATTAATCATTTTATGAAAAGAATAAAAAGTATTCCCTCAGTAAATTCTGTTATTTTAAGAGATCAAAAATCTGATAATGATGATATCGATATTTTAGTTGATAATTATCATAAGTTTAAGAGAGGTATTGATGCACAATCTTATAAATTAAAAAAATTAAGTTTAATAAATAACTCAGGTGATCCATTTGAGGATTATGGGCACAAAGTTTCAAACTTTATATTAGTAAAAAATAGAAAAGTTTATTTAGACATAAGATATATAGGTGACAATTATTTTGATAAAAATTGGCAAAAAAAAATTATGTCTCGATATGGAAGCAAAAAAAAAATAACTGATAATCAGGACATATTCTATGTTTTATTATATCATATCATCTATCATAAAGGGTATATAACCCCAAAATATTTGCCAATAATTAAAAAAAAATTAAAAATAAAAAATATCAAATTAGATTATTTGAAGGTTTTAGTGGATAAATATATGAAAAATAACGGATATCATTATGTAAGGCCGAATGATATCACAATTCCAGTTATTTTTGAGATGGATTTAAAAGAACTGGAAGAAGAATTCGATTTAATAAAAAAACAAATTCATGTAAAAAATTTTCCTAGTGCAAATAAAATGATATTTAATTTATTTAAAGTATATAAATTTAAATTATTTTTTTTTATCAAACTCTATCAAATATTATTTCTTAATACACTCTCTTTATTAAAAAAAATTTTTAAATTTATTTTATTTAATAATTTAAAAAATAAATTTAGGTTTAATTTGTATGAATAATTAAAAATATCTATTATGGCAAATATTTATTTACAGGTTGAAATTAAAAAAAGAGATCTAATGAGTCGAGTTCTTATTGGGATGAATTCAGCTCTGCAAAACAATATAGTTTATGTTGGAGACCTGTCCAAATATCTTTTAAATTCTAGATTATCGCAAGGTATTTTTTTGGATAAAAGTATTTCAAGAATACAATCTAAATCCAATAAATTAAAAAAAATAAAAAGCTTGGGGAATATTATCACATCTATTGATGAAGAATGTGGCGTAACTCATAATGATTATGAATCATTTGCTACTTTGAGATTTTCTGAAGAAAATTTAAAATACACTTCTGCAATTTTTTGCTGGGGTAATAAAGATTATAATTTTTTAAAAAAAAGATATTCAAAATTTAAACATAAATTCTTTAAAACTGGCAGCGCAAGAAATGATATTTGCTTTATATTGAAGAAATTTGATTCAAAAAAAAGATTAAAAAACTTACCTCCAAAAAACTATTTGTTAATTAATTCAAATTTTGGAACCATTCTGACACATAAACCTTTTTTTAAAGTATTAAGAGATAGAAGAAATTATTATTTATCAAAAAATAGAAAATTATATAAAAATGTGGAAACAGAAAAATTTAGATTAGAAAGAGATTCATGGAGAATTTCGATATTGCAACATTACATTGAATTAATAAAACAATTAAAAGAAAAAGTTAAGAATCTTAAAATTGTAATTAGGCCCCATCCATCAGAAAACATAAATCATTGGAAAGAATTTTTAGGAAATGAGACAAACAATATTTTAATATCAAATGATTATACATCAAATGAAATGATCAATTTTTGTGAGTTAGTTATTCACACCGGTTGTCATACTGCGCTAGAAGCTAAATTAATGGAAAAGTCAGTAATTTCTTTTAATCCTCAGAAAAAACATAAATTTGAAAGAAAATTTTATACGGACTGCGGTGTCGAAATTAATGATATTAATAATTTAATTAAGTATATTAAACAAAAAAAATATCTTTTAAAAAAAAATAAAAACTCGTTTTCAAAAAATTTTAAAAATTCAATTTTTTTAAATAAAAAAAAATATTCAGCTGAATTAATCAGTGAAGTATTTGAAAAGTTAATCTTAGGATCTAAGTTAAATAAACAAAAGAAAACTTACAAAAATTTCATATTTTTAAATTTATTAAATATTAAGGATAATATCACCAATTTTTTTAAACACAAAAGACTTAAAAAATATCATGAACATAAATTTGAAAAAATTAAAAAAAAAGAAGTAAAAGAAATTATAGATTTAATAAAAAAAACTAATATAAGATTTAAAGACTTAAAATTTCAAATATATGGTGATCGTGTCTTAAAGATATGGAAATAAAAAAAATTTTTAATGATTATCTAAATCTATATAATTATTACATTTTTTAATAATATCTTTATTATGACTGATAATAATAATTGTCTTTTTAGTTTTTAATCCAAAAATTATTTTTAATAATTCTTTTTCAGTCTTCTTATCTAATCCAGAAGTTGCTTCATCAAATATTATTATATCTTTGTTATAATAAACACATCTCGCAATTCCAATTCGTTGTCTTTGCCCACCAGATATATTCATACCATTTCCTCTGATTGCAAAATTTAATTTTGATGGTTTATCATAAATAAATTTATCAAGCCTTGAAGCTTTAATCGCAAAATTTAAATCACTTTGTTTAATATTGGTATTAAGTTTATTGCCTAATATAATATTATTCATAATAGTATCATCAAATAAAAAAACTTTTTGAGGAACATAAGAAAATTTACTTCTCCATGAGGTTAAATTTGTATTATTTATCTTTTTTTTATCTACAATTATTTCGCCAGAGTTAGGTCTCACTAAACCAGAAATTATATCAACCAGGGTTGATTTTCCTTTGCCAGATACACCTTTAATTCCAAATGTGGTATTTTTTTTTATTTCAAGATTTAATTTATTAAAAACAAATTTTTCATCATTTTTGTATTGTAAACTAATATTTTTTAAAGTAATTTTATCCTTAAAATTTAAATTATTTTTTTTATTGCTTATAACATCTTTATTTTCCTGAGATCTAAGTTCATTTAAGATTAAATCAAAATTCGGGAAAGCATTTTTTATTAAACTTGTTGACGAATAAATGTTTTGAAAAGCTGGAAATAACCTTGAACTTGCCACTAAAAAGACGGACAATATAGATAAGTCTTTAATATTATCTGTTGTATTATCACTAAAGCTATTAATCAAAAATAGTATGAAGATTATTATTATAATAACTTCTATGAAATATCTTGGTAAAACTGTGATGAGAGATGTCAATGTTCTATATTTATAGAACTTGTCTAGTGTATATTTAAAATTTTTAATTGTAATATCTTTTAAATTAAATAGCTTAATTTCTTTAATGCCAAAAAGCGTTTCCTGAACAATTAGATATTTTTTTTCATTTTCTTTAATAAGTTTTTTACCAAGTCCAAGCAATTTTTGGTTAAACAAAAAGTATAAAGTAAAATAACTTAATGCAAGAATTAAGAATAAGATTAGAGTAATTTCAGTATTATAAAAAAATAAAAAAATTACAACTATAACAGTAGTAACTAACTTTGAAATAAGAATGAAACAAGGAAAAATTATTTGATTAATAACCGTATGAGTTTCATTGATAATATTTTTTGTTAATTTTGATATACTTTTTTGTGTGAAAAAAAAATAGTTTTTCTTTAAGTAATTATCAAACAATGACGTGGATAAATATGAAACATAATTATTTGATTTTCTTGTAATGAATGAGTAGAGATAAGCATTTGCTATATTGATTATTAAAAACAAAAAAATTACAAAATATCCAGTAATTTTGAGTAATTCTTTTTTAGAATTTGTATTAAATATCTTTTTTATAAAATCAATTAAAAAATTGCTCTCATCAAAATTAGAAGTCATAGCTGAAATAAATGTACCAACAGCTGATAAGCCAAAAATTTCTAAAAAAGATGTAAGCAATGTAAAAAAAAATATTAATTCCAAGTCATTTGATCTTGTGAATTTTTTTATCTTAGAAAAAATAAAGGTGATATTTTTAAACATTTAATTTATAATTTTGTACTTAATAACCATGTTTATTTAATAAAGTTGAAGTTTATTTGAGTTTTTTCTAATTTTTTTTTTACATTATTGTGATTTTTTTTCTGGATCATTAATTTTCATAAACTATTTAGTGTTATAAACATAAAATTATATACTATTAAAAATAATTAAAAATTAAAATATGCAAGAAACTAATTTTGATTTTGTTGTTATTGGAAGTGGACCTGCGGGGTCAATAATATCAAAGTTTTTATCTGAAAGAAATTACAAAATAGCAATAGTTGATAGGGCTTCAGACCAAATTAAAGGGAGGAAAAATTTCATATTTAATCCTTATGTAAATAAATGTCCTAATTATTACACTCCTTCTTTTAGTGATCAAATTGGTGGAAACTCTGCATTATGGCATAAAAAGATTTATTTAATAACCAAGGATGAAATTACAAATGGTAAATGGCCTTTAAAGTATTCTGAAATTTTAAAATATTCAAAAATCCTTTCAAAAAAACTTAAGGTTAACCACAAAGATCTTATCTTTAATAATAAACCAGAAAATAATTATAAATATTCTAAATCTAAAAGAGCAAAATTTTCAAATATTTATGATTATTTAAAATTAGCTAAAAACTCAAAAATTAAAACTTTTAAAAGCTCAAGCCCAATAAAAGTATATCTAAAAAATAAAAAGAAAATAACGGGAGTGGAAATATTTAATTACAATAAAAATTCAAGGATAAAAATTAACATCTCAAAAGCTATGATTTTTTGTGCAGGTGGTTTGGGTAATACCTTCTTATTAAAAAATTTATTAAAAGAACTTGGAAAGGAATCAGGTAATTTTTTATGTGACCATCCACATGTTCAATTAGTAAATTTGGACTCAAAATTAGCTAAATATTTTAAAAAAATTTCTAAGGTATTTATTTTTTCTAAAGAAAAGAAAAATATTGAAAAGAGTAGAGAGTTTAATATCTATTTGAATATAAAAAATTATTTTGCAGGAATACAATTGTCTACAAATATAGATCCAACGCTTTTACTGAGCAGACTATATTTAAAAAGTAATTTATTTAATTTTTTTGGATCACCTTTTAGATTTTTTTCAAAATTTATTAATATGATTATGTTTTTAGTAAATATTATTTTTAAGATTTATTATAAAGTTTTAGATTTTTTAGGCAAACCAGGAAAATACTCATTTGAATTTTTCTTCTCTCAGGAAAAAAATTTTTCTAACAATTTAAAGCTTAGTAAAAATAAAGTAGATGAGTTTGGTCTTAAAAAACTAGATATTAACTGGAAGATAAGTAAAAACGACATTACAATTTATGAGAAAATGATAAAAAAATTTTTAAATAGTTCTAATTTATTAATAAATAGGTCCTTTAGTTTAAATAAAATTGAAAAAAATATTTATGTAGGATTACACCCAAGTTGCTCAAACTCGCTTGGAGTTAATAAAGACACTATAGTAGATACAAATTTAAGAATTAAAAAATTTTCAAATTTATTTATCTGTGGCTCAGATGTCTTTCCATCAAATGGTTTTACAAATCCAACTTGGACTATTATGACATTAGGAACTAGACTGTCTTTTTATCTAAAAAAAAAATTTAAATAATTAAAATTTTTGATTAATAAAAAGTTTTAATTTCCGATAGATTTTTTTATATATATTTGGTTGTCTAAAATCATCAATTTTTCTCTCAATGTAATCAGTGTCATCTCTAACCCCAAAATATATTTTTGGTTTGATTGGAGAATAGTAATAAAGTGCTATAGAATTTCTAAAAATATTTTCAGGACAATTTACAGGGTCCGGATGGCCGTGAAAAGAAATATCATTAGTTGAAAAAATTACAGTCTTATTAAAAATAGGTATTATCTTTTTTTCACAAGTTTTTACATCTTTGGACCAAAGCTCTAAATGACCACCCCATTCATCATTCCATTTTTTATTGAGATAAATTAACAAATTCAATTTTCTATAAAGTTTCAATCTTTTATTCCAATTGAAATCTGCATGTATTTTTAAAAAACCACCTTTTACTGTTGAGTGTATTCCTCCGCCTACTAATTCAGGATCTGGGAGAATAATTTCTTCTCCAGTAAAGCTTTTAAGCCAATTTAAAAATTTAATACTATAAGCTTCGTCAATAAGTTTTTTTATATTTGTGGGAAAACTATCATATTCGTTTGAATATCTTTTTTTTTGAGAGCCATAAAATTTTTTTTCCCCTTGCCAATTTTTAAAATTATTTACCTCGTCTGAACATTTTTCTAAAAATGAATTCTCCCACAAATTATCTATTTCTATGTGAGAAAAAGGAGGATTAATCAAATACTCATCTTGACGTATTGTTTTATATTCTAAATACTCCATAACTATATTTATAATTAAAGAAAAAATTTAAACAATAACATTTTTTATTATACAGAGAGGTGATTTGAAAAAAAATATATTAGATCAATTTGTTTATGGGATGGGTAGTTTTTTTAATATATTTAACTCAGAACACAAAAAATGTTTTGAGCATGTAGTGGAAAACAATATAAAGATACATTCTTCAATTTACTATCCTGGTTCATCTTTTTTTTTAAGGAAATTGACTACAAGAAAGGAGAAAAAAAAACTTGATTTGATAATTAAAATAGCTGGTTATAATTATGATCAATTTAGATATGAATTAGACAAAAGTATTAAAGAATTTGGTATTGATAATTTCTATGGCATACAATTTTGGGACGAAGTTCCTACGAACAACAAAAAAGAAATTGATTATGATGAATTATTTAGAATAATTGAATTTTTAGAAGATCTGAAAAAAAAGAAATCTATTAAAAAAATATTTTTACAAATAAGGCCTAATCAATTCAAATTATCAGAAACTAAACTTTTAAATTATTTCGATGGATTTGCTTTTTACGCGTACCCTAATGAAGCACAGCTAGAAATGCAAAATTATAATGATATTTACAAAAATCAAAAAACTTTTCTTCAACTCCAATTTTTTGGAGGAAGGTATAGTAAAAATTTAAGGGATATTTTTATAAAAAAAAAAAATAACTTAGAACAAGAAATTGCATGGATTAAAAAATGTGCAAATTATTCAATTAAAAATTTTAGCCATAATTCATTATTTGTTGGATCTACTAGGAATTTTAAAAGACTTAAGATTCTAATAAATATTTTAAAAGAAAATGAGCTTAATATGGATGAAACCACATTATTTTCTGATAAATGCACAATTATTAATGATAGAGATTATAGTATCGATAGTCATAAAACAAATTTGAAATTATTTACTAGCAAGTATTATTTGCTTAAACAATACTTTATTAGATTTATTAAATCTTTTTTAAATATTAAAAATTAAAAAAATATTATTTTGTCATTTCTTAATTTAGGATGATTTGGCATATCTAAGCTATGAGGTAAATCAAAATTTTGAGAATGTTCTTTTTTATTATCATCATTAATATATGAAAATGTAATCTCTAATTGTGTTGGGTACATATCGTCTTTTATTGGTCCACAATTATTGACATGGCAATGAATTAAATTAAGTTCAAAATCTTCAATAAATTTTTTTATCTTTTCAATATGAAGGTCAATATCGTGAAATTCAATTATACATCCAGTCAAATATTTTTGATAAGAAAGGAGCTGGTCTAAAATTCTGTACTCAGATCCCTCAATATCTATTTTTATAAAATTATTTCTGACTTTATCTTTTTTTTTAAAAATTTGATCAAGATCTGTAACTCTTAATTTATAAATACTTGCATGTTCAAGACTAACTGGTGAAATCATGTAATTCATTAAATTACATTCTTTGTTTCTGATGAATTTTTTTAGTTTAAAAAATTTAAAAACATAAGTAAAAAATCTCTTTTTAAAACGAAATAAATCAACAAAGCTAATAATAGTATTTTTGTACCAAAAATAATTACTTATTGAATGATCAAACATATAAATTTTAAATGGTTCATTTCGACTTTTTTTTGAATTGTAAATTTCATTTTCAAATTCCCAACTTAAACCAATTCCAAAACTGTAAAAGGTAGTAGCTTCATTTATATTCTTTAAATTAAGTAAATATCCTCCATCATATTTGTCTCCCATTCTCTGAAGACCTATTTTTTTTTTTGGTTTAAATATCTTATTTAAGTAAAACATTTTTTTTAATTTTATTATTAGGTAACAACATAGCAAATTCTTTTTTTAAGATTGGTATTCCTTCAATTACAGGATAAATTAAGCCAACAGTTTTTGAATATATATAATTAGAATTTATTAAACTTATTGGTTTTTTTGTTATCGGCTCAACTATGATGGGACTTTTGATTTTTTTCTTATTTAAATTTATTATATAAATTGAGCTCTTATTTTTAAAACTTAAATAATTTTTCATCGGAATTTTTTTGTATTTAATATTTTTTTTTATCAGTATTTTTTCTAAGTTTTGTGTATAGCCATATTTTCTCATTCTTTTTCTTTGTATAGTATTTGCCAATTTATAATCTGGCTCTATTAGCACTAAGCCTCTTGAACTTACTCTAATTAACTCTTTGATAATCTCTTCCTCTTCACCATTATTTGGTTCAATTGCATGCATTGTCATAGAAATTTCAAAAGAATTATTTTTAAAAGGTATATCCTTAAGTGTTGCACATACAAAATTCATATCTTTTTTTTTTAACTTAAAATATTTAACACCAGCCAGGATTCTGTTGAAACTAAAATCTAGTCCATAAATCTTGATATTTTTAATACCTTTTCTTAGTAAGTTTGTATTAGTTAACTCCCCACATCCACAGTCAAGTAAGTTTGATAATTTTCTAAAATTATCGTTGATAACCTCGACAATTTCTTCATTAAATGATCGATAAGCTTGCTTTTTTTTCTCCCAATCTCTAATGTAACTTCCTGTTTGTAAATCATATGCAAAGTTAATAATTTTTGTTTTGTCTAATTTGCTCAACTTTTTAAGTGATAACTGAAAATTTTTTTTCTTTTCGGATTTAAGCTTATTAAGCAGTTTTATTAAAATATGATTCATTAAAAATAAAAATTTATATAGTAAAAAATAATTAAAATGAAGGAAAATTTTAAAGAAATAATATATATATCCGAACTTAATCTTCCAAATATTTCTGCTCAATCATTACAAACACTTAAAATGTGTTCTGCCTTTGCACAAAAAAAAAAAACTAAACTTTTAGTTTTTTATTCAAATAAAAATTTCGATTTTTACAGAAAGAATTTTATTTTAAAAAATAGTTTCAAGATAAATGGTATTTTTAAAAATCCAAAAAAACATACTCTATTAAATAGATTATGTTTCTTTTTTAAAATTTTTAACTTACTAAGACTTAAAAAAAACACTCTATTTGTAACTAGAAGTGTTTTGGTAAGTTCATTATTTGCTCTTTTTGGAATAAAAAATATTTTGGAAATTCATTTAGAAAATTATGGATTTACAAAATTTTTTTTCAATTTAAAAATGTTTTTCATAGGATCAAAAAATCAAAAATATATCTTAATTTCAAAAAAATTAAATGAGGTATTTAAATTTGATAAAAAAGACTTTATTGTTTTAGATGATGCATCAGACTTTGAAAATTTTGATACTAATAAAAAAAACAAAATAAAAATTAATTCTTGTGTTTATACTGGAAGTTTTTTTAAAGGAAAAGGTGTTGAAATGATTTTTGAAATTTCAAAAAAAATGCAAGATGTCAAATTTTTTTTATATGGAAACTATAAATCTCTTTCAGTAGCGCAAAAAAATGATTTGCCAAAAAATATATTTTTATGTGGACATATTTCTTATAGCAAAATACCAGATATATTATCAAAACATAAAATTTGTTTAATGCCTTATTCAAAGAAAGCATTTATTGATTCAGGAAAAATAAGCAATGAAAAATATATTTCACCTTTAAAATTGTTTGATTATTTATCTTCTGGTAAAGTTTTAGTTGCTTCAAATTTGCCAGTTTATAATCATATTTTAAAGAATAAAAAAAATTGTTTTTTAGTTAAATCAAATAAAGTTGAAGATTGGATAACAACAATCAATTATATCTTTAAAAATTATAATAGGTTAGATCATATTAGAAAAAGTGCAAAACAAACTGCAAAATTTTATAACTGGAATAAAAGAGCACAAAATGTAATTTCATTTTCAAAATCTTTATGAAAAAAAAAATTTACTATTGGGGACCTTTTATAGATAATGTTGCAACTATCAAAGCAATATTGAATTCAGCTTATTCAATTAATAAATACTCAAAATCTTTTGAAACCTCAATCATTAACGCTGTAGGAGAGTGGGATGAAGTTAATCTAGACCAAAAAAATAAATATATTAAATTTATTAATTTTAAAAACAAATTTTATAAAAAATTACCAAGATATAGATTTCTTTTTAGTCGGATTTCTTACTTAATTATATTTTTTAAATCATTTTTTCCCTTGAAAAATTTAATTTTAAAAGACAAGCCTGATTATTTAATTATTCACTTAATAGTATCACTTCCTCTAATTCTTTTTAAATTATTTAATTTTGATACAAAATTGTGTTTAAGAATATCTGGTAAACCACATTTAAATTTAATTAGAAGGACACTTTGGAAATTTTCATCAGACAAAGTGCATTTAGTTTTTTGTCCAACTCAAGAAACAAAAGAAATCTTAATTAAAGAAAAAATTTTTAAATGTGAAATATTGACTTTGTATGACCCAGTTATTTATCATAAAGATATTAAAAAATTAAAAGATGAAAATATTTTTGATGAAAATAATTTTAAAAAAAATAATATCACAATGTTGGGAAGACTTACTAAACAAAAAAATCACCTACTTATAATTAATAACTTTCAATCAATCATAAAATTTTATCCAAACTTATGCATAAATATTTTTGGTGAGGGTGAACTAAACAAAGATCTTTTAAATCTAGTTAAAAAAAAAAATTTAGATAAAAATATTATTTTTCACGGTTATACAGATAATGTTTTTAAATACCTCAAAGCAAGTAAAATTTTTTTGCTAACATCGTTATGGGAAGATCCAGGATTTGTTTTAATAGAAGCGGCCTACTGTGATACATTAATAGTTTCAAGCAACTGCCCAAGTGGACCAAAAGAATTTTGTGATAAAAATTCAGGATTTCTTTTTGAAAACAACTCTGCAAAATCATTAACAGACACTTTACATTTAGCATTAAAAACAGACGAAAGAAAAAAAAGAACAAAAATAATAAATGCAAAAAAAAAAGTAAAATTATTTAGCTTATTTTATCATTTTAAAACTTTAGAAAGATATTTATTAAACCAAAAATTATAAAATAATAAATAATGATTTGGCACAAAAAACTTATAAAAAATGAAAAATCAAAAATATAATTTATCTGAACTAATTATTTTCACACCCAATATCGATCATGGGGGTGTCGAAAAAAATTTGTTTTTATTGACAAATTTTCTCAGTAAAAAATTCAGTAAAATAAGTTTAATTACTTTTAACAGTTCTGATAAAAAATATTTTAATAAAAAAGTTGAATTTATAACTCCTAAAATTTTTAATGATTACAAAAATAGATTAATTAAGAATTTAATTTGCTCAATGATATTAATAAAGATGATTTTTTTTGGAAAAAAAAAATTAATTTTTTCATTTAATTCAAATTTGTATGCAACTATATTAGCAAAAATATTTGGAGCAAAAATAATAATCAGGATAAATGCCTCACATAAATTGTGGGCCAAAAATTTTATAAAAAAAAATATATTTAAAATTTTTTTTAAATTACCAAATAAAGTTATTGTAAATTCAATTGATTTAAAAAAAGAAATAGACAAGGAATTTAAAATAAAATCGAAATGTATATTAAATCCATTAAATAAAAAAAAAATTTTAGAGATAAAAAAGAATAATAAAAAACTTTTTGGTGTAAATCAAAAAACTTTGAAAATTCTTTTTTTAGGAAGACTTGTTGACCAAAAAGATCCCTTTACCTTTATAAAAAGTATAAAAAAACTACCTAAAGAATTAGATTTTAAAGCACTAATGATTGGAAGTGGATATATGAAAAAAAATATTTTGAAATATATTAAAGGAAATTCACTTCAAAAAAAAATAAATCAAATTGATTTTACTCCAAAAGCAATACAATATTTAAATCAATGTGATCTTTTTGTTTTAACATCAAAGTTTGAGGGTCTGCCTAATGTTTTATTAGAAGCTCAATTTTTAAAAAAATATATAATTTCGTCAAATTGTCCAACTGGTCCGAGAGAAATTCTTTTAAACGGAAAAGCTGGTGATTTAATAAAAATGAAAAACCCAAAGCTGTTATCGCAAAGAATTATTAATTATTACTTTAATAGAAAAAAAAATGACTATAAAAGAAAAATTCAATTAGGTTTTAAAAGATTGAATAGATATGACTTTAAGACTAATTGTGAGAAGTATTTCAACTTAATTAAAGAATTATCATAATTTAATGAAAAAAAAAAATCTTGTAATATTTCTTCCTAATTTTTCAGCAGGTGGAGCTGGAAATTCAATACTAAATATTTGTAAAAATTTAAATAAAAAAAAATACAATATTTTTGTTCTATCTATAAAAAAAAATTTTTATAGAAATGAACTATCCAAGTATTGTAAAGAGGTTTTTGAAATTAATGGTTCTAGTACTCTTTTTTCACTAAATAAGATTAATAATTATTTAAAAAAATTCGATAAAAACAATACCTTGGTTATTTCAAATATTAATTACGCAAACTCATTATTTGTCCTTTATTTCAAAATACTAAGAAAATACAAACTGATAATAATTGAGCGAACACCCTACCAAGAACTCAGCATTTATTACTCTCTTAGAGATTTTTATAAAAAGATAATTATTAAAACAATAATTAAATTTTTTTATTACAAAGCAGACGCATTAATAGCAAATTCGCGAAAAACTGCTTTTGATTATCAAAAAATATTAAAAAAAAGTTGTTTTTATGTTTATCCGCTTTCATTTGAATCAAAAATTAATATCAAAAAAAAAGATAAGATCAACAATCCAATTAAGCTATTAACAATTGCAAGACTATCTAAAG
>TARA_B110000305_G_scaffold54330_1_pt1 | contig 22534 bp, 21 predicted proteins | sample TARA_B110000305 | Tara Oceans TARA_B110000305 (sample SAMEA4397930) | marine metagenome | biome: Polar Biome; feature: [SRF] surface water layer (ENVO:00010504); material: water (ENVO:00002006), including particulate matter (ENVO:01000060) such as... | depth 5 m | reverse complement strand
TTATCTATTAATATAATAAATTTAATTTATTATATATGTATTTTTTAATAAATTAAAGATATAAACTAAAAATTGTACTTTTCTTAGTTTTTATTCCTATAGTAGTTGAATTATAATAAATTTTATTAAATCATCTCTTAACCATATATAGTGCAAACTAAAACTTCTCAAAACGTCTTTAATGTTGACCGCACTCTCATAAGGCAGAAGATCAGAAGTGCTAGAATAACAAGTGAGTCTGAAGCTCTTAGCCAACTAGGTCTTTGTGAGCAAACGAGCTTAAAAGAAAGAATAGATTTTCAACTTAAAACAGCACGACTTATTAAAGATATAAGATCTTCGAGCAAGCCAGATTTGCTCTCATTATTCATCAATGAATATAAATTAACCAGTGATGAAGGTCTTTCATTGATGACTTTAGTGGAGGCCTTCTTAAGGGTTCCTGATAATAAAACAAGAGATATGTTATTTAATGATAAGGTTGTCAGCAAGGAGTGGGCAAGTCATTTTGGCTCTAGCAAGTCAGCAATGGTGAACTTCGCAACAATTGCACTTAGTGTTGCAGATAAGATAATTGCTCATGGAGGTAATTCAGTAATTAAATATAGAATTAAGAAAGCACTTGAAATTTTATCAAGACCAAGCATTCGATTTGGTGCAAATAATGTCATTCAATTTTTTGCTACACAATTTGTTTTTTCTGAAAATATTAATAAGGCAATCAAACCCGGTGTATTAAAAAATAATTTATATTCTTTTGATATGCTTGGAGAGGCTGCTTGGACGATGAGTGATGCAGATAAATATTTATCATCATATAAAAATGCATTAATAGTAATTGGAGAAAATAGACAATCACAGGATGTTTTTAGAGCTAATGGAATATCTGTAAAGCTTTCTGCGCTTCACCCTAAGTATGACTTTATGCATAGAGATAGGGTTTTAATGGAGCTAGTCCCAAAAATAATTGAGCTTGTTCAAATTGCACAAAAATTTAATATAGGCATTAATATTGATGCTGAAGAATGTGAGCGTTTAGATATTTCCTTAGATGTCATTAATCTAATTATGTCTTCAATTGCAAATACATCGTGGAAAGGATTTGGCATTGTAGTTCAAGCTTATCAAAAGCGCTCTTCATATGTCATAGATTGGCTGCAACAAAAATGTGTAGAGCATAATTTAAAAATAATGGTGCGACTTGTCAAGGGCGCTTACTGGGACAGTGAAATAAAAAAATCTCAAATCCAAGGAGATAAAAACTTTCCAGTCTTCACTAAAAAAATAAATACTGACTACTCATTCTTGGTCTGTGCTCAAAAGTTACTTTCAATGAGACAATATTTTTATCCTCAATTTGCAAGTCATAATGCACACTCGTTAGTAACTGTTTGTGAAATTGCTGGAGATAATGTGGGCTTCGAAGTTCAACGCCTCCATGGTATGGGAGAGTCTCTCCATAATCATATTAAAAAAATATATGGCGTTCCCTCAAGAGTCTATGCACCGATTGGAGGACACAAAGAGTTGCTGGCTTACCTTATGAGGCGATTATTAGAAAATGGTGCTAATAGCTCATTCATTAATCATTTGTTTGATGAGAGCGTTAAGCCAGAAAGTTTAGCTATCGATGTATTTTCTGAAGTTGAAAAAGATTTGGATAAATATAACCATAAAATTCAACTTCCAAAGGACATATATAAAGGTGTACGTAAAAATTCATCTAGCATTATTCTTAGTGAGCAGGATGAGGTCGATCATTTATACAAAAAACAAGAAGTATGGCTTAAGCATAAATGGAGTGCACAATCTCTTATTTCTGGAATCGAGGGTAATGACGATTTAGGACACGAGATCATTAATCCAGCAGATACAAGCAATGTTGTTGGACATGTTATTTATGCCAATAATAATGAACTGGATCAATCTTTAAAATCAGCGAAAAAAGCATTTGATTTGAATATTGATAATCATGAGATGATCCTTAAGGGTTTAGAAAGAACTGCAGACCTTTATGAAAAAAATCAATATGAGCTAATTACTCTGGCAATGCGCGAAGCAGGAAAAACTTATCAAGACGCAATAGATGAAGTTAGAGAGGCAGTTGACTTTTTGCGTTATTACGCAAATTTATCAAGAAAGGTAATGCCACAAAAAAGGAAAGCTAAGGGGGTTTTTGTGTGTATCAGTCCGTGGAACTTTCCACTAGCAATTTTTACAGGTCAAATAGCAGCAGCCCTTGCTGCAGGAAACTCAGTTATCGCGAAGCCAGCTGAGAGTACTTCTCTTATTGCTTACAGGGCAAGTGAGCTCTTAATTGAAGCTGGCATACCATTAGGTTTATTTCAGTTATGTCTTGGTAAAGGGTCAGAAGTTGGATCATATCTTTCTAGTAGTATAATTATTTCAGGTGTTGCTTTTACTGGTTCCACGATTATTGCTCAGCAAATAAAATGCAGTTTAATTCAGGCCGGAAACTCGGACGCAAGGGTAATAGCTGAAACGGGAGGATTAAATGCAATGGTAGTCGATTCTTCAGCCTTATGTGAGCAAGTGACAAGAGATGTTATTGATAGTTCTTTCAAAAGTGCTGGTCAGCGCTGCTCAGCTCTTAGAGTGCTTTTAGTTCAAGATGATTGTTACAAAGAGATTATTAATATGATTAAGGGCGCAATGAAAGAATTAAGTCTAGGAAATCCCAAATATCTTACTACTGATTGTGGCCCAGTAATAAATTTGGCTGCTCAAATTAAACTTCACCAACATATTGATAAGGCAAGAGCAAATAATCAAATTATTGAAGAGTTACAATCTGATCAAAAAACTGGCCATTTTATTGCGCCAACATTAATCCATTTAAATTCAATTGAAGATATTAATGAGGAGTTTTTTGGTCCAATCCTTCATGTTCTATCCTACAAGAGTGAGGATTTGGTCAACACTATTGATCGATTAAATGAAAAGGGGTTTGGGCTGACATTTGGAATCCATTCAAGAATTGACGAGCGAGTTGATGAAATTACATCTAGAGTAAATGCTGGAAATATTTATGTCAACCGAAACCAGATTGGCGCTGTTGTTGGGTCACAACCTTTTGGAGGTGAGGGTTTGTCTGGAACTGGCCCAAAGGCCGGTGGACCGCATTCACTTCATGGATATAGCCAAAGTTTAGCTAAAAGCATTCCGAGCAAACATGAGCTTAAACCTTTTGGAGATCTAAATGTTCATAATTTACTTATGCCAAATCTTGAAATAGATGAACACTTTATATTGAAAATACAACAATCATTTCCATTGATTGATGATGAGTTTTTTGATTTTTTATATGAAGAACTATCTAAATACACTTCGAGCATTTCTTTGCCTGGACCAACTGGCGAATCAAACAATATCAGTTATATGCCAAAAGGTACAGCGTTATGTTTAGGCCCAACACCAGTTGACATATTAAAACAAACACTATTATCACTTGTGCTAGGTAACAGCGTTATTACCCTTATTACAGATGATGAATACTCCACTCTAATGGCACTTGGATTCCAAAAAGATAATATAGTTAGGCTCACTAATGGACCGAGTTTAAACTTATTGAGGAATGGCAGCTATAAAGTAATATTGTATTTTGGAAATTTAATGTCAATTGAAAGGCTAATAATGGGACATCGCTCAGAAATTATTCCTATAATGAGTTCTCTATTTGAGACCTGGCAACTGATGAAGGAGTCAGTTATTACTATAGATACAACTGCATCTGGGGGTAATGCAAACCTCATGGCACTCTAAGTGATACGATTAATTCTAAGTAACTAAACTATGTGTTAACAATTCTAGTAATCAATTTTTAATATTTGGTAAATACTTATTGTTTAGTTTTACAAAAAATCTTTAGGCCTCTTTGATTCTTGACCAATGATAAAATAAATATCTTATAGTTAAGTGTTAATCAAATGAATAAGTTGCTCTGGGAACCCTCATTAAAAGATATAAAGAATAGCTCGGCTTCGCAATTTATCCAGATTGTTAATAGTAAGTTTAATGTGAATCTTGAAAACTTTCATGACTTGTATAGATGGTCATGTAATTATCCTGAATTTTTTTGGGAGCAATTTTGGGAACACACTAAAATTGTTTCTGAAACTAGCCCAAATAAGACTTTAAAAAATAGTAATAATTTTTTAGATTCAGAATGGTTTTCAGGCGCACAACTTAACTTTGCTAAAAATTTACTCTTGAAGAAAGATTCAACTTCGGCAATAGTTTTTTGGGGTGAGGATAAATACAAGAGCACACTAACCCATCTTGAATTATATAATCAAGTTGCAAATCTTTCTGACTGGCTAACAAATAATGGAGTTCAAAAAGGTGATCGAGTAGCTGGCTTGTTACCCAATATGCCTGAAGCAGTAGTCTCAATGTTAGCAACAGCCAGTATTGGTGCAATCTGGACATCCTGTTCACCAGATTTTGGTGTCCAAGGTGTTTTAGATCGTTTTAATCAGGTCGAACCTAAAGTATTTATTGGTGTTGACGCATATCTTTATAATGGGAAAATATTCAATTGTCTTGAGAAGAATAAAAATATAATTTCTAAATTATCGTCTGTTAAAAAGACTCTGCTAGTTAGGTATATCGATCAAGAGGCAATATTTGATAATTCAGTTTCATACTCATTATTTGATCAAATAGTTAGCCAGGAAACAGTCTCCGAATTAAGTTTTAAATCTATTGATTTTAATGACCCTCTGTATATTTTATTTTCATCTGGAACTACAGGAGTCCCAAAATGCATTGTTCATGGCGTTGGAGGGACTCTACTTCAGCATAAAAAAGAGCACACCCTTCACTGTGATATCAAAGATAGTGAGAGAATCTTTTATTTTTCAACATGTGGGTGGATGATGTGGAACTGGCTTGTAAGCTCGCTCGCTTCGGGCGCAACATTAATGCTGTATGACGGATCCCCTATCTTAAAGAATAATAGTAGTATTTTGTTTGACTATGTAGAGCAAGAGAAGATTAATGTTATGGGTATCTCAGCCAAGTTTATTGATACTTGCAAAAAAATAAACCTTAATCCGTCTTCATCTCATTCTTTGAAAAGTTTAAGAATGATGCTTTCAACTGGGTCGGTGCTGAGTGAAGATTGTTTTGATTATGTATATGCAAATATAAAAAATGATATGTGTTTATCTTCTATTTCTGGGGGCACTGATATTATTTCTTGTTTTGTTTTGGGATCAACAATACTGCCAGTTTATCGAGGTGAACTACAAACACGAGGCCTTGGACTATCTGTTGAGGTTTGGAATGATGCAGGAGAATCAGTTGTTGGAGAAAAAGGCGAGCTAGTTTGTACCAAAACTTTTCCCTCAAAGCCCGTGATGTTCTGGGGAGATCATGCGAAAAATAAATACCAAAAATCATACTTTGAGCGCTATCCCAACAATTGGCTACATGGAGATTATGTCAAGCTTATGGAAAATGGGAGCATGATTTTTTATGGAAGATCTGACACAACTCTTAATCGAGGTGGAGTCAGGATTGGAACTGCTGAAATATATAGGCAAGTAGAAGCAGTTAATGAGGTTTTTGAGTCTATTGTTGTTGAGCAAGCATGGAACGATGATTCTAGAATTATATTATTTGTAAGGCTCAATAAAAACCTTCAATTAAATGATGAGTTAAAAGGAAAAATAATAAAACAAATTAGAAAAAACACTACGCCCAGACATGTCCCAGATGTAATTATTCAAGTCTCCGATATTCCAAGGACCAAAAGCGGAAAAATTGTTGAGTTGGCAGTACAAAAAGCAATTCATAATCAACCAATTGATAATAAAACTGCCATCGAGAATCCTGAAGCACTTCTAGAGTATTACCAGCTTAAAGAGCTTAAATGATCTTTAGATTGAACTATCGCCACGGGTTATAATATTGCTATATTAACTAATAAAGGTTTTTATTTTGGCTAAGCTATACTTTTACTACTCCTCTATGAACGCTGGAAAGTCGACTTCCCTTCTTCAATCTGCATACAACTATAAAGAAAGAGGGATGAAATCATTTGTGTTGTCTTCTGCGATAGACGATCGTTATAGTGTTGGAAAAGTAACGTCACGAATTGGTCTAGAGACATCAGCTCATCTATTTCATAAGGATGATGATTTATATCAAATATTATCAACTGAAAATGATAAGGAGGCAATTAACTGTGTTCTGATTGATGAAAGTCAATTTCTAAGTAAAGACCAGGTAAAGCAGCTTACCTATGTTGTTGATAATTTGGATATTCCAGTACTGTGTTATGGAATTAGAACAGACTTTAGTGGAGAGCTTTTTCCAGGTAGTCAACACCTCCTAGCATGGGCAGACAACCTCATAGAGTTAAAGACTATTTGTCATTGTGGAAGTAAAGCGACAATGGTTATACGGACGGATTCTGAAGGTAATGTTATTAATGATGGTGACCAAGTTGTTATTGGTGGGAATGACCGGTATCAGTCAATGTGCAGAAAGCATTTTGCAGAACTCATTTGGTCGATTTGACGCTGAAATATATTTTGATTAATCACTCTGAAAGTCTCTTAGGATGAGTGATCTTATTTTACTACTTGTTCTTTTAGGTGCATTTTCTGGATTCTTAGCAGGCCTTTTAGGAATCGGCGGTGGTCTTATCATTGTTCCTGCTCTGCTTTATCTTCTTGCACCTTCTGTTGACTATTCAATATTAATGCATACTTCTATTGGCACTGCACTTGCAACAATGGTTTTTACTTCGCTCTCAAGTGTTTACGCACATAACCGTCATGGCGCAATCCTTTGGAAAATCTTTACAAAGCTCACACCTGCTATTTTTATAGGAGCATTTTCTGGAGCCATAATAGCAAAATATATGAGCTTTGATTTTTTAAGAATATTTTTTGCTTGTTTCGAAATAATTGTAGCTTTGATTATGTGGTTTGGTATTAGCGCAGCCGGTCAGGTTGACAAACTTTCAAGATGGGTATGGACTATTGTTGGGTTTATTATCGGTCTAGTGTCTGCAATAGTTGGAATAGGTGGCGGCACAATGACAACCCCATTTTTGGCTTATAACAATGTTCAAATTAAAAATGCAATTGCAACCTCTGCTGCAGTTGGAATGCCTATCGCACTTGCGGGAAGTCTTGGATTTGTTGTTACCGGTATGAGTCAAAGCCTTCCAACAGGTAGTTTGGGTTTTATAAATTTAAATGCTTTGGCGGCAATTGTAATAGCTAGCGTCATATTTGCACCCTTAGGCGCAAAGGTTACTCATGTTGTGGACAGCAAGAAGCTAAAAAAAGGGTTCGCACTTTTATTGGGCTTTCTAGCCGCTATGGTTTTATTTTTCTAACTAGAATTAGTACTTAATGATTTAATTCGAAGGGTACTTACTTTTTCTCTGAAAAGTTTAATGCTACTGAATTAATGCAATAGCGTTTTCCTGTGGGTTGTGGGCCGTCAGGAAAAACATGTCCTAAGTGAGCATCACAAGATGCACACCTAACTTCTATTCTCAAGTGACCTAAAGAGTCATCTTCTAACTGACGCACACAGCTACTATTAGCGAGATCATAAAAACTTGGCCACCCACTTCCAGAATCAAATTTAGTGCTCGATTCAAATAATACCGAGTCACAGCATATACACAGGTAGTCACCAGTCTCCTTATGATTATAATACTCACCAGAGAATGGTGGCTCAGTGCCACACTCTTGAGTAATACGGTAAGCTTCGGGTGAAATATTTTTCTTATTATTCATTAGTGTATTATAAGATAAATTTTTAGTGATCTTTAATATCTGTGGTTAATAATTTATGGAAATATTTTTAGTTGGTGGTGCTATTCGTGATCAAGTTTTAGGAATAGCTACAGAAGCAACCGAGAAAGATTATGTTGTTGTGGGATCATCACCTAAAGAAATTCTGTCTCTAGGTTATCGGCAGGTTGGAAAAGATTTTCCAGTATTTCTTCATCCAGAAACGCATGATGAATATGCTCTAGCAAGAATTGAGCGTAAAGTTGGCCCTGGTTATAGTGGATTTGAGTTTGATACTTCAAAAACTGTGACTCTTGAACAAGACTTGTCAAGAAGAGACTTGACAATCAATGCAATTGCTCAAAACGTTAGTAGTGATGGAAGCTATATTGATCCTTATGGTGGGTTAGAGGATATTAAAAAGAAAAAACTCAGGCACGTTTCTGATGCATTTTCAGAGGACCCTGTCCGCATACTAAGAACAGCAAGATTTGCATCACGTTTCTCTAGTCTTGGCTTCACTATTGAAGAAAAAACACTCAAGTTAATGAAAAAAATGGTTGCTTCTGGTGAAGTTGATGTTCTGACCCCTGAACGAGTATTTAAAGAAATCTCTCTTTCAATGATGACAAAGTCTCCATCAGTTTTTTTTGAAGTTTTGATTGAGTCTGGATCTTATAGTAGATTATTTCCAATGCTAGAAGTTAATCAAAATGATAATTTTAAGATACTAAATCAATCTATCGAATCGCCTGAGGTCGTCTTTGCACTTTGGCTTCATAACCAAAGTATTGAAGTTATTGATGCTATTTGTGAGCACCTAAAGTGTCCAAAAGATTATCAGCAAATTGCAAAGCTCGTGTCTAAGTGGCATCATTTTGTAAAGAGTTTTAAAATTAATACCCCCCAAGAGATTCTTAACTTTTATTTAAAAAATGATGGTTTGCGTCGCCATCGAAGGTTTGAAATGATCTTGCTTGCATTTGAATGCCTGTCTATAAAAACCCAGCCCATTGTTAATTTATTAAACCTTCTTAAGTCAATTCAGATTTCACAGCTCCCAAATATAAATATTGCAGAGGAGATAGTGCAAGAGAGATTATCAATTATTACGAAGTTTCTCAACTCTACAAAGTAAATCATAGTCACAGAAATCACAAGCACCTTTTGCTGGTAAAACTTCTGCAGCACCATCTTGAAATTGGATGCTTGCTAAATTTAGGTTTGATGTCCATGCTGTAATTTGCTTACTCCATTCTGGCATTCTATTGCTAGCCTGTTTACTTATTGGAAGTTCAAAAGGGTTTTTAGTAATCCCTTTATATTCACAATTATTAGAATTAATACTTGCAAATGCAATTCCTTCTACCGAATTTGTTATTGCATAAATAGGAAGTTGTGCCTGTTTGATTGGATCGCCAATTAGATCGCTGGATGTAAAATTTTTTCCAGTTTTATAATCAATTATAAGTTTTGAACCAAAATAATTTTGATCCATCCGATCTATTCTTGTTGAAAATTTTAAACCTTTAATTATGACTTCAGATTCAGACTCAGTTCTGATCACTTTAAAGTAATCCCTCTCTTTCTCAAGACTAATATAGTCATGAATAGTTTTTAAAAGACGACTTTTTTCATTTGCTCTAAAATGTAGTTGCGTTATTTTTTGGATTGCAGATTCAGTATGCTTATCAATTAATTGCTCAAGTTTTTTTTCATTTAGACTTGACAATTCTGCACTAGATTGAACTTCATTGAAGAAATTTTCAAGAATTGTATGAATTAAATTACCCTGCTCAAGACGACTGAGTCCAATATGTGGCTCTTCAAATCTTTCAATATTAAGTCTATTTGAAAAGCCTTTGAAAGAGCAGCCCATTTGATCTTGAAGAACTTTAACTCCTTTTTTAATAGATAGCTCAACAATCTTTGGCGCTTTAAAATCTTCAATTAACTCCAAATTAATAACCATTTTTTTAAATTCGGGCTGGTTAGGAAAGTCAATAAAACTGATAAATGGTGAGGGTAGTTGCTCTCGATCGCTAGCTATTTTTGGATAACTAAATACAGTATCACAACTTAAATTAGTTAGGTTTTGAAGTGTTGTCTTACTCTCTTTAGATACTAATTCAAAGCTTGAGCTTGGTAGATTAAACTCAACTGAAATCTTTGGCGGAATAAACGGCAGCATTCTTAATTTTCCAGGAATAAGATTACTCGTCATGCTTGATACCCACGCATAATCAAAATATAACCCTTCGGCTTCAAGAGAGCCTAGTATATGAATATTTGATGAGCCACTTTTTGGCTGAAAAATAACTGCATTCATATGATTTTTTAAAATTTCTATTGCGTCAGCAAAACTAGTTTTTTTATAAAAAGATGATAATTTGTTAAGAATTAAACTTTCAATTTGATATTTTTCAAATACTTGGTATTCGGAACTAGATAGAGTTCTATCTGTTGTAAAGCCCCAGCAATCAAGTACTAAACCTATGGAGTCTAATGCATCATCAAAGAACATTGTATTAGGGGGTGAATCTTTATTTAATTCTATAAAAATTTCTTTAAGAAGCGGGCAATTTTCTAAAAGAGAAAGGACTTTGTTGGACGTAATTGTCAAACTATTTGATTTAAGGATGTTATTAACTAGAAGTGCTCTTTTATCTAACTCAAAAAACGCCCCTTTAATATAGGGCGAAGTCGCTACTTTGATGAATAGTTCTCGCTCGATAAATCCACCCTTAAACTGGGAAGAAATTTTTAAAATAGATAGTAAGTTTTGAGAAATCGGGTAATCTCCAAGTGGAATTCCCAGTGAAATATTGTAAGGTTTTTGATGGGTTTCTACGAGGTTTGAGTCAAACTCAAAATCAAAAATAGTTTTAATATTATGCTGTAATTCATTTAAGTTGGGTATAACAATCCCAATACTCTTGTCTGGCTTTCTTTTACTGATGTCCCTTGCCCATTGAGCAATTGTTCTTAGTTCAGACTCTTGATCATTAAAGGAATAGTTAGGAGAATTATTATTTTCGTCTAGGCTCGGTAACTTGATACAATCTAAAGTTTTAAAAAGTTTTTGTTGTTCAGGTGTTGGCTCATTAAAGCCATAAGAGTAAAATTTTTCGTCATAATTTTTGTTATTTATTGAATCAAGTGAAAGACCTAAAAGATCTGAATAATCAATATATTTATTCGTTTTTTTGTGGTCGTCAAATTGCTTTATCCATTTTATAAACAACCCAGTTGGGCTTAAATTAAAGTTTGATAACTTAGAGATATCAATTAAGTAAGATTTGCATGTTGAATAGGACTTGATTAGCTCATCAATGAATAGTTCAGGATTGCTTATTGTGTCATTTTTACAAATTTCTTTTAATATAAATCTTAATTCAAGTTGAGATAGTAGTCGAGTTTTTCTTGATGCATCATTCTGATTCCAGTGTCTCTCAAGCCAGGATTTATAGGAGAACACTTTGGGCATTTTTGAAGCACCCTTTAAGTCAATTATTGATTTCTTGATTGCTAGAACTTGGCGATTATTTGCTACAATTATTGTATCTTTAGCATTAACTTTGGAAAGATTTAAGTTAACTCTCATTGCTTACTTCAAATATTTTGTCTAAATATTTGCAGAGTTCAGGTACCCCTTCTTTTTTTAGAGAAGAGAAAAGTTGAACACTAATCAGTGGGTATTCCTTGGTGGCTTTAATAACTCCCAACTTGGCAGAGCTTGCTGCTCCTTTTTTTAGTTTATCGGATTTTGTCAGTAAAATATTTGTCGGAACTTTATTGGTAATCGACCATTCAAGCATCATGTGATCAAAAGGCTTAAGGGGGTGACGACAATCCATAACAAGTATTGCAGCCTTCATAGACTTCCTGTTATCAAAATATTCACTCATATTTTTATGCCAAGCTTGTTTTACAGCATCTGGAACCTTGGCATAGCCATAGCCGGGTAAGTCAACAAGTCTTCTATCTTTGTCAAGTTCAAAGAAGACTAGGTGCTGTGTTCTGCCAGGGGTCCTACTTACTTTTGCTAATTTTTTTTGTTCAGTAAGTGTATTAATTGCGCTTGACTTGCCAGCGTTAGAGCGACCTGCAAAAATAACCTCATATCCTGCATCTTCCGGGCATCCTTTGATGGAAGGACAGGATAAAAGAAATTTTGCTTTGCGGTAGAAATTATGCATAATTTAATTAGTTCAGTGCAGACGATGTCATTATATAATCTTTATTAATTGTCGGCTCATATCATTCTAGTTCTATTAGGCATTCTGAAATTATATGGATAATGAAATATATCTTAAGAGAGACTATCAGTACTTCTCTTCAAAAGACCTATTGGACAATCCATTAGAGCTTTATCGGGCAAAAGTTGAGTCGGACTGGATAGACTACAATGGTCATATGAGTGAGTCTTTTTATTTATATGCGTTTGGCGATGCTTCAGATGCATTATTTCAGTACATTGGTATTGATCATGATTACCGCTTAGCTGGAAAATCTTTTTATACTGTTGAAACGCATATAAACTTTTACTCGGAGGCTTCAGAGGGTGAGCCCTTGAAGTTTTCAACGCAATTGGTTGGATTGGATGCTAAAAGGCTTCATATTTTTCATCAAATGTTTCATGGTAAAAGTGGAGATTTGCTAGCTACAACAGAGCAAATGCTATTACATGTTGATATGAAAAAATCAAAGGCATGCGAGATTAGTCCAGATGTACTTAGTATTCTTGAAAAGATTTGGGCTAGTCATCAGAGGCTACCCACACCTCTACAAAAAGGCCGTGTTATGGCTATTAAAAATAAATTATCAAATTAGATTTTAGGAGTAATGATGGACTTTGGCCTTACAAATGAACAGGAAATGATTATTGATTCCGTAAAAAGCTTTGTTGAGCAAGAGCTTTATCCTTACGAGGATGAGGTTGAAAAAAGTAATAAAATTGACAAATCACTTTCTGATAATATTAAAAAAAAGGCCATTGAGCAAGGACTTTATTCAAGTAATATGCCCGAAAAATTTGGGGGTGGTGGCCTTGATACTTTGACTTTATGTCTCCTAGAGAAAGAGCTAGGCAAGGCAAATTTCGGGCTTCAGTATATTGTTGCAAGGCCGAGTAATATTCTTTTGGCTTGCCAAGGTGATCAAATTGAAAATTATTTAACTCCGACGATTCGAGGTGAGAAGGTTGAGTGTCTTGCTATGACTGAGCCAAATGCAGGATCAGATGTTCGATCTATGCAGTGCAAAGCAGAGAGGGATGGAGACTTTTTTATAATAAATGGTTCAAAACACTTTATTAGTCATGCGGATGTTGCGGACTATGTAATTTTATTTGCCGCCTCCGGTGTTGAACAAACTCCTAGAGGAGAAAGAAAGAAAATTACAAGTTTTTTAGTGGATATTGGTACACCTGGTTTTTCTGTAGAGCCTGGATATAATAGTGTTTCTCATAGGGGTTATCATAATTTTATTCTTAATTTTGATAATTGTCGTGTCCATGAATCTCAAGTTTTGGGCGAAGTAGATCATGGGTTTGATGTTGCAAATGAATGGCTTGGAGCTACCCGTTTGTCTGTTGCAGCGATGTGCCTTGGTAGGTCAGAAAGAGCTCTGCAAATTGCAATAGAGTGGGCTGCTACGCGAGAACAATTTGGAAAGAAGATTGGTAAATTTCAAGGAGTTTCGTTTAAGTTAGCAGATATGTCAATGGAGCTTCAAGCTGCGGAGCTTTTAACATTGAAAGCGGCATGGATGGATACTCATGGAAAGATGAGTAATAGTGATGCTGCAATGGCAAAGCTTAAGGCTACTGAATCCTTGGCCATGATCTCTGATGAAGCCATTCAAATACTTGGAGGAATGGGATTAATGAGTGAGATTCCATTGGAAAGGATATGGAGAGACCATCGAGTCGAGCGTATCTGGGATGGTACTAGCGAAATTCAGAGACATATTATTTCCAGGTCACTTCTTAGACCATTTGAGTAACCCTTAATGAGAAGGGCTAAATTATCACGCTTAATATCACCAAAAACGATTGCAGTTGTTGGTAATCATGGTGCTGACTTTGCAATCCGGGAAAGTAGAAAGCTAGGCTACAACTATGAAATTTGGGCTGTGCATCCTACACTAGATAGTCTTGAAGGCGTGAAATGCTTTAGAAGTATTAAGGATTTACCTGGTATTCCAGATGCAACTTTTATTGCCGTTAATGCTGACTCAGCAATAGAGGTAGTGTCTGATCTAAATTCAATTGGAGGTGGTGGAGCGGTTTTGTATGCCTCTGGCTTTGGAGAGCTTGGTGAAGAAGGTATGAAGCGAAATCAGAGGCTATCTAAGGCTGCTAAAGATATGCCAGTTATTGGGCCAAACTGTTATGGCTTTATTAACAGCCTTGATGGTGTTGCTTTGTGGCCAGATGTCCACGGTTGTGAGGCGGTTTTGAGTGGTGTTGCAATTATTACTCAGAGTGGCAATATAGGATTAAATATTACCATGCAGTCTGTAGGACTTTCGATTGCTTACATGTTTACTCTTGGTAACCAAACAAATACAAATATTGCAGACATAATTCATGCAATGCTCGATGATGATAGAGTAAGTGCAATTGGTCTTCATATTGAGGGCATTTCAGATATTGAGTCTTTTGATCTGGCTGCGCAAAGAGCTCTTGATATGAAAATTCCCATTGTAGCAATTAAGTCGGGACGTACAGATGTTTCTGCCAAAATTGCATTTAGTCATACAAGCTCAATGACAGGTTCTGATGAGTTATTTAATGTATTTTTTGAGAGCCTTGGTATTGCTCGAGTTAATACTGTTCCAGAGTTCCTAGAAACATTGAAGTTATTGAGTATTCTTGGTGTGATTAAAAATAATAAAGTTGCCTCTATGAGCTGCTCAGGGGGTGAAGCTGGGATGATGGCTGATTTGATAGATGGAATGGATATTACTTTTCCTAGTCTTGATAAGCCTCATAAAGACAGAGTTAAAAAGACACTAAATGAGTTTGTTGAAGTTGGTAACCCACTTGATTATCATACTTTTATTTGGGGCGATCTAAAAAAGACTACGGATTGTTTTAAGGCGATGATTAGTGGTGATTTTGCAGCGACAATGTTATTATTAGACTGGCCTAAAAATTCTGAATTAGATCAAAAAGAATGGGATATAACTCTTAAGGCACTCTCTGATTCTATTGATGGTACAAATGAAAAAGTAATAGTGTTGTCTTCAATGGCAGATTGCATGCCAAAAAGAATTATCAAAGAATGCCAAAAGCTTGGAATAGCTCCTATGATAGGATTAGATACTTGCTTAAATGCTCTTGATCATGCATACAGGATTGGACTTGCTTTTAGGAAACAACCAAAGAAATCACTAGAGGTATTTCACCCATTAACTCACCCAAATAAAGAGATAATCTTGACAGAGTTTGAGAGTAAAAATTTATTAAATAAATATGGAATTTCGACTCCTAAGGGGGAAATTATTAATAGTTTTCCTGAGGCAATGGTGGCTGCAGAAAAAATACATTTCCCTGTAACGCTTAAGGTTTCAAGTTCTGAGCTAGTTCATAAAACAGAGTTGGATGCAGTTATTCTTAATATAAATGATTCTACTAATCTTGAAAAAGCTTGTCAAAATTTATTTAAAATTGGCCCAAGCCTGCTAATTGAGAAAATGGTTAATAAGCCAATCACCGAATTAATAATTGGTATGAATTGCGACCCAATTTTTGGAAAATATATCATAATTGGAAGTGGCGGGGTTTTTGTAGAAATTTTTAGAGATAGTATTCCACTAATTTTTCCTGTTTCTAGGGGCGATGTTTTACTCGCCATATCTAACTTGAAAGTCTACCCAATAATTAGAGGTTATCGAAATAGAGCTTCAGGAGATTTAGAAAAAGTCATAGATACTGTTATATTGATAGTCAAACTAATTAGTGAAAATGATATCCTTGAGTTAGATATTAATCCTTTGTTGGTTTTAGAGGGTGAAAGTGGAGTAGTTGCTGTTGATGCTCTAATTAAGTTAAACTTAAATTAACTAGATTTTAATAGAGGAATTTATGACTAATAGCGTTAGCTGTCAAATCTATGATGATGTAATGCTAATTACATTAGATCGCCCAAAGGCAAATGCAATTGATGCAAAAACTAGTCATGAGCTTGGTGATGCATTTATTAGCTTCAAAGATAATAATGATTTACGCGTTGCAGTTATAACTGGCGCTGGAGGACGTTTTTTTTGTGGGGGGTGGGACCTAAAGGCAGCTTCTGAGGGTGAGGCAATTAATGCAGATTTTGGCCCAGGCGGTTTTGCTGGATTAACAGAGTTATGGAGTCTAGATAAACCAGTGATAGCAGCTGTAAATGGTTTGGCCGTTGGTGGTGGATTTGAGCTCGCTTTAGCTGCAGACTTTATAATTGCAGCTGACAGTGCAGAGTTTTTTGTGCCTGAAGCGACATTAGGAATTATTCCAGATAGTGGAGGCGTACTAAGATTACCAAGGCGTCTGCCTAAATCTATTGCAATGGAAATGCTAATGACTGGGCGAAGGATGGGGGTTGTGGAAGCAAAACACTTTGGTCTTGTAAACAAGAGCTGCTCTTTGGGTGAATTAGAAGGCAAGGCGTTAGAGTGGGCACATCAAATTGCTAAATCAGCACCACTTGCTTTAGCTGCAATTAAATCAGTTATTAGGCAAACAGAGCAGATGGATTTGGAGAGTGCGTACAAATTTATGCGATCTGGGGAAATTGATGCTTACCAAACAATGTTGAATTCTGAAGATGCACAAGAAGGCCCGATAGCATTTTCTGAGAAGCGAGCGCCAATATGGAAAGGCAAATAAAGATATTATTTTTTAAATAAAAAAAGAACTGGGTATAATCAATTTACTAGTCTTTAAATCCATGGAAGTTTGATGAAAAATTCTTTTTTGATGCCTTTAGTATTTGCTTTAACACTATTTTCAATTAATTCTATTGCAAATAGTGAGGGTGAGGCTATGTATTCTGCTCTTGGCTGCGCAGGTTGCCATGGTGATAGAGGTAACTCAACAAATGAAAATTTCCCTTCGCTTGCGGGTAAAAATGTTGATTGGATTGTTCAACAACTGGAGTATTTCCAGTCAGGTGAAAGAGAAAATTCTTATATGAATGCCATGGCTCCAATGGCTGAAGGGTTCGAACTTTCTATTGCAGAATACCTTTCAATTCAAAACTAACTTTTCCACAAAATTGGTTTAATTGAGTTATCCGAAAATGATATTTTTAACGTATAATTTCTTTGAATTTTTGGGAGATTGAGAATGAAAAAAACCATAATTATTTTAGCTTCAATTTTACTAATGTCATTTAGTAATGCTATTTTGGCTGCAGGTGATTCTGAGGCTGGTCAAGCAAAAACAACAACATGTATGGGTTGTCATGGTCTAGCGGGTAACAGCACTATTCCAACATTTCCTAAGTTAGCTGGTCAGGGTGAAGCTTACATTATTAAACAACTACAATACTTTAAATCAGGTGAAAGGAATAATGCAATGATGATGGGTGTAGCTGGGATGCTTTCCGAACAAGATATGATGGATATTGCTGCTTATTATTCAATCCAGAGTATAAGTGAAAATAGTGCAAAGGCGGACGCTGAAACTCTTGAGCTTGGTCGTAAGATCTATGTTGGTGGAAAAATGGATACTCAAACTACTGCTTGCATTGCATGTCATGGTGCTAAAGGATTAGGCATTCCAACTGCAGGTTTTCCAGCTATTAGTGCACAACATGCAGAATATACTGCTTCACAGCTTAAAGCATTTCGTCAATACTCAATTAATGAACAAACAGGTTCAACTGGTGTCTCAAGAGCAAATGAGATGATGGTTAATGTTGCAAAAGGTTTAACGACAGTTGAAATTGAAGCTTTGTCACAATACATAGCTGGACTTCATTAAACTAGAGCTAGTGACTATGAAAATAAAAGTTGGTAGAGTATCCCTTTTCCTTGGGGCGTTGTCGGTAATTTGGTTGCTTCTTGGAATGGCTAATATTGTCCCATTTTTAATTGAGTTGCCACAAGAAACAAGCATAAGAGCTCATGCCTCACTTGCAGTAATTTTTTTGTTGATAGGTTCTGCAGCTTTTTGGAATGAAGATTAATTTTTAAAAAAGGATGTAATTATGATGAAAACGTCAGATATATGTATTTTAATGTCAGTTGCTGTTGCATTTGTAACAACTGCTTACCTATGGTTTCAAGGAGTTGATGTTACCACTGGTCGAGATTTAAAACAGGAGGCATTGTTTACTGCAACCTGGATCCCATCAATTTTAACGTTCGCTATTTATTTTAAAATAATAGCTAGGAAGGACTAATCATGGATGATTCACTAATATTCTTTACCGGGTTATTTTGCTTTGCTCTGGCTCTAGTTGGAGCTGTCATGACTGTTGTAGAATTTAAGCGCCTAGATTCTGAAGATAAAAAATAGTATTTAGTTTTATTTTTTTAGAAAGCATTCTAGTAGTTTTGGGAGTGTTACTAGCTATAAAAGTATATTTATTTGGGTTGCTTAATCCATACGTTCAGTGTTGCCGTCTACTGTCATAATTTGACCAGTTACTTTATTTGCTTCGTTTGATATTAAAAAGGTTGCCATATTAGCAATATCTTCTTTGTCTATAAAAGTTTTAAGTGAAGCCATTGCCTCAAAATCTTTCCTTACATCTTCTTCAGGGGAGCCTATTGATTTCGCTTTGGCTTCAATAACTCTATTAATCCTATCACCAGATACTGAGCCAGGACAGATTGCATTTACTCTAATATTAAATTCACCTAACTCCATAGCGAGAGATTTTGTAATTCCTATAATAGCCCACTTACTCGCTGCATAAGGAGTCCTTAATGGAAAACCAAATAGGCCAGCAGTTGATGATAGGTTGACAATTGAGCCACCCTTATTTTTCTTTAGAAGTGGTATTGCAAATTTAGTAAAGTAAAAATGACTATTTAAATTGATATCTATTGTCTGTTGCCACTCTTCAATTGTTAAATCTTCCATTAATCCAGTTGGTCCTGCAATTCCAACATTATTAATGAGAGCATCAATACTTGAAATTTTTTTAGAAAGCTTTTTAAAGTATGCCTTAACTAAATCTGGGCTGCTTGCATCTATATTTTCAATAAATATCCTTTTATTGAAAAGTGGGTGCTCACGAACTTCATCAATTTTTTTTTGGTTAATGTCTGACAGGAAAACAGTATGTCCTTGATCTAATAAAAAAGTAGCTATACACCAACCAAGACCATCTGCCGAGGCTGAAATAATTATATTTTTTTGAGTATAGCTACTCTTAGACATTAATTTGTCTTTGTAAGAGCTTGAGAAAGCTCGTCTGATGAAATATATCCCGTAGTTGCTCCAGATTTATCGATCACTTCAATTGTTGATCGATCTTTTAGAACTCTTGGAATTAGATCCTCAATAAAAGTATCTTCATCATACTTGTATGTTGAAGATGGATTAATGCTTGATACATCAAAAGTATTAATTTTTGTCATTATAGTTTTGGCCCTTAAAACTTTTGAACGATTCACGTCTTTCACAAATGCTTTAACATAATCATCAGCTGGGTTGAGAATAATATCTTCTGGGCGGCCGACCTGAACCAACCTTCCACCATTCAGGATTCCGATATGATCTCCAAGTTTTAGGGACTCATCTAAATCATGCGTGATAAATACAATCGTTTTTTTAAGTTTAGATTGAAGGTCAACTAACTGCATTTGCATTTCACTTCTAATTAGTGGGTCTAATGCACTAAATGCTTCATCCATGAGTAGAATCTGCGGATCAGTAGCAAGTGCCCTAGCAAGGCCAACTCTTTGCTGCATTCCACCAGATAATTGCGCAGGGTATTGATTCTCAAACCCTTGAAGCCCTACGGCATCAATCTGCCCTTGAGCAATTTCTTTTCTCTTGTCCTCAGGAACTTCCTGAATTTCTAGTCCATAAGCAACATTTTCAATAACTGTCTTATGAGGGAATAGTCCAAATCGTTGGAAAACCATGCTCATAGTTTTTTTTCTAAACTCTAGAATTTCTTTTTCATTCAGACTACATACATCAATGTTATTAACAAGTACCTCTCCTGCTGTAGGATCAATCAGTCTATTAATGTGCCTGATCAAAGTTGACTTACCTGAGCCAGATAAACCCATACAGACAAAAATTTCACCTTCTTCGATCGATAATGAAACATTATCCAACCCAACTGTATGGCCAGTCTCTTCAAGAACTTGATCTTTACCTGCTCCATCTTGAACCATTGATAAAACTTGTTCAGGTTTAGGGCCAAATATTTTATAAATATTTTTAATTTCAATTTTTGACATAACAATAACTTATTTAGGTGAAGAGTTTCTTTCTTGAATTCTTTGGCCATAGGCCTGTGTGATTCGATCTAGAACAATGGCTAAAAGAACAATCGCTAGACCTGCTTCTGTTGCTTTACCAACATTTAGCTGTTGAAGTCCGAGCAGAACTTCATCACCAAGCCCCCTTGTTCCTATCATAGAAGCAATAACAACCATAGACAAAGCCATCATAGTACACTGGTTGATTCCTTGCATAATATTGGGAAGAGCTAATGGTAGTTGGACACCTAATAATTTTTGTTTATCACTTGCACCAAATGCTTCAGCAGCTTCTATGACCTCTGTATCAACTAAGCGAATTCCAAGGTCGGTCAAGCGAATTAAAGGGGGTACTGCATATATAACGGTTGCAATAATTGCAGGAACCGCACCTAAACCAAACAGCATAATTCCAGGAATGAGGTAACAAAAGCTTGGTATTGTCTGCATCAAGTCTAGCACGGGAAGAGTAGCATTTCGAACTCTTACACTCCTGGCCATGCTTATGCCTAGCGGAATACCAATGAAAACACAAATAATAATACCAATTAACATTATAGATGTTGTTTCGATAGCTTTATCCCAGAATCTTGGGTGAAGAAAGCCAATAAAAAATGTACAGATTCCTACAAAAATGGTTGTTCCGATTTTACGTCCACTTGAAAAGAATACAATTGCTACAACAAGAGCGATAACAACTGGCCATGGCAACATAATTAAGAACTTCTTAAGAGAAAGTATTGCACCAAGAAGGAAGTTGTTTATGTACTCAAAATAAATTCCATACTCTTCATTAAATACTTTAAAGCCATCATTTACCCATTTCATTAGTGGGATATCTAACCATTTAGGCCAATCATATAGCCAGCTAGGATCTGTTAAAAGTTCCATAGCACTATCAGGTTTTCTTTTTGAAGAGCTATAACTCGATATTAAGAGCCATACGAAGATAATTGGAAAGGTTAAGTAGGTAAATAGTTTTTTAATCATAATGAATATTTTAAAAAAAAGAGCTCACGAGTGAGCTCTTTTATATGTTGAATCGAACTTATAGCGCTCCTGAAACCTTAGCAGCAACGTCTGCTGAAACCCAAGACTTCCATTCAGAATTATTTTCTAAATATTCTAATGCAGTAAGCTCCATATCACCATCAGCTTCGTCTTCATAGAATGCTAGTAGCTGATTAACTGAGGCAGTTGGTAGGCTATATGCTTCTAAGAATGCTGTTTCTTCTGGATGCGTATCAGCCCAAGCAGTAAGTACAGACTTGTCTAGAGACATGTCTCTGTATTCACTTGCGCAAGTAGGAGTATAAGCATCTTTACCATCTGCTTTAATAGCTTCGACAACTACAGACATTGCGTCCCAACAATCTTGGTTGAAAGGCGGCTCTTGTAATCTTACTAAGTCAACTTTTCCCATAAGACCAGTCGGAGCCCAGTAGTATGTAAAGATTGGTTGCTTTTTGGCAAATGCTCCTGCAATTGCAGCATCAAGTGCTCCACCTGAGCCTGGATCGAAGTTAGTGTAAAGGGTATCTAGGCCATAAACCCGTTGCTTAACATGGTTTACAGTGTAGCATGTCCAGCCAGAAATACAGCTTGTCATTCTTCCCATATCAGGGTTTTCGGGATCTTTAAATAGTGCTGCAACTTCAGGGTTTAACATATCCATTACAGTTCTTAAGTTGTACTTATCAGCTGTAGTTTTGTCAACATAAAACGCTTGTTGAGAATCTGGCGTATTAATACCAAGATTTTTAATGATTCCAGCTTCTTCAACAGGGTCATAGTTGCCTACAATATTGTCGTACCAAAGCTCAGTAACTATATCTAGTTGGCTGTCATAGTGAGCAGCCATAATAGGCGTTGTACTTCCTTTTGTCACTTCTACATCACAGCCATAGCCATGCTCTAGAATAAATCCAACGATTGCAGTATGCACATTTGCACTGCTCCAGTCGAAATCAGCTAGTCTTGCTTTTCCACAATCAGCATTTGCTATTGAAGGCATAAGGCTGAGAGAGATAGCAGAAACAGCTATTAGTTTATTTATTAGTTTCATTTTTTCTCCTTTATTTTTAAAACAAAATCCACAATAACTTTGAGGATAAATTGAAGTATATATAATTTTTGTAGTTCTATTTGAAGTATTGATTAATTTAACCAATTATTTTTAATTCAAATAATCTAAATAAAAGTCTATATAGATAGGTTAATTTAAATCTTAAGGATATTAATAGGCCTATTTTTTATTGGGTTAGAGTTAAATCCTGTAGTTTTTTAGAGCTTGCAATGAGAAATGCATTTGTAAT